>ERZ1292633.494-Hain-H41-02um-R1-494-length-45602-cov-9_pt1 | contig 45602 bp, 43 predicted proteins | sample MGYA00564406_ERZ1292633 | MGnify/ENA primary metagenome ERZ1292633 (study PRJEB36523, sample SAMEA6512639) | groundwater metagenome | collected 2019-01-08 | study: AquaDiva: Metagenomics assemblies of 32 groundwater samples | reverse complement strand
TCGGGATCACGAGATCGGACATGCGCGCCATGGTGGAGGATTCGACGTTTACGATGGAGATAATTTTGGCGCCTTTTTTCTTGGCGACTTCCAATGCTTCGAGCGTATCGGCCGTTTCGCCACTTTGAGAGACAGCGACGATGAGAGAGCGATCGGTGAGAAAATGATGATATGCTGGGAATTCTGATCCGAAAGAAAAATTCACGTGCTTCTTTGCGATTTCTGCGAAGAAGTATTCCCCGGTCATACAGACCTTTCCGGCGGTTCCGCAACCAATGAAATAGGTTCCGAATGCTTTATTAATTTCTGCTGCGGCTTTTTCGAGCAGTTTTTCGTCTTGATTGATGGCTCTGTAGAGTGTTTCTTTCTGTTCGGTGATTTCTTTGATCATGAAATGCGGGAAATCGCCTTTTTCGGCAGTCTCTTCTTTCCAGTGGATTTCTACGATTCTTTTTTCTATCGCTTCTCCTGTTGCGAGATCGTTGAAAATTGCACCATTTTCGTTGATGGTGATAACCTGATCGTCATCGAGATACATGACTTGATTGGTTTCGCTAATGAATGCCGGAATGTCGCTCGCGATGAAGAATTCATCCTTCGCTTTTCCCACTCCCACGATCAGTGGAGATCCGCGTCTGGCAGCCATTATTTTGTTCTCTTTTTGTGACATCACGAGCACGGCGTAGCGCCCCTCGACTTCTTTGAGTGCCTTCTTTACCGCGGATTCGAAATCCATTTTTTTGTTCAATTCTTCAATTAAATGTGCGAGAACTTCGGTGTCTGTCTCGCTGCGGAAGAGGTGTCCCTGTGAGACAAGCTTTTCTTTGACTTCGAGATAATTTTCGAAAATGCCGTTGTGAATTAATACGATTTCGCGATTTTCGCTGTAGTGTGGATGTGCATTGGAGTCTGTGACGCCGCCGTGTGTCGCCCAGCGTGAGTGGCCCATGCTGATAGAATTTTTCTGTGTTTCTGGTTTTTTTCTTCCTTTGAGTTCTTCGCAACGTTCGAGTTCCTGCGCTTCGAAATCACCGATTTTCCCCGTTTGTTTGTGGATAAAAATTTCATCACCGCGTTTGTCGGCGATACCCCAAGAATCGTAGCCGCGATATTCGAGTTTTTTCAGGCCCGCGATGACCATCGGGAGACTATCTTTTTGAGGACCGAAATAGGCAAAGATTCCGCACATATGGATGTATCCTAGCATGGATGCGGCTATCAAAAAAGCCCGTCCTTCGTTATTTTATTGAATGCAGAATTGCCTGTTCCAATTTCTGAGATTCATCCGTTCCCATCCTGTACATTTTCCCATTTTTCAGTTTTATTTCAACTGCATCAAGACCGGAAACATTGTAAATCCACATCTTGGGCCAAAACCACACCTTGATTCCCCAGCCATGATACCAATGATTTTTTGTAGATGTTGCCGAGGCTATTTCATTCAGGGGAAATTTTTTCCCAAAAATACCCCAGCCGAATTTGATTCTCAGGTAATTTTTATCAATCGTGACCGTAAGCGACGAAAATGACGCCAGGATAAACACAATGAATGCCATTATGGCAGTGACCGCAAAATTTGGGCCGGAGTTGTACGAGGGAGGCTCTGCCAAGGCTGTCATATGCATCCATGTGAAAAGTACCAGCACGGCCAGTGTTACCACCAGCATCAGGTAGCCGATTTGGGTGTGTTTGTAGTTCATGGGATTGGGATATTAGCATGAAATGCTGTGTCAGCGCCAAGACATATTCTCTATCAACAAACTGGTTCCAAGAATATTATTGATGGGGATATAGCTAGTTACGTGATGTAAATTTCATTTCTACCACGCCATATTCAGCCACAAACTCAGTATTATCAGTACTGATATTGTAGTACCGAGAACTAAGGAATGGGCTACCTCTCTAACAGACAGAACTTTCGATTCCCGAACCATTTTATATGTGATGATAGAAGCTGGAAAAATTATTAACTGCGACAATAGACCTGGAGAATATTCGGAGAACAGGAACGTTGTGATTATGTGGAAAATTCCATTTGTAAAAAATACGGTTTGCACTGCTAATGCCAAAAATATTGCAGTCTTTGAACCTTTTTTGATGCCCCACATCATCACTCCAATGAAAAGAATAATCATTGCATGCGAGAGCAGGTAATAATTTTTACTCGTTGTACCGAAATGTCTGGTAGCCCATTCCGGGAATCCAAAAAAATATTCATCAATGAAATGTGAAAAATTCAGGAACTGGATTGCTATCAGTTTATTGAGATTTAACCGACATGTTTTCAGCTTATCCACAATTTTGTGCATGATATGCGAACAAGCTTGAAAACGTTTTTTGATAAACATTTATTTCGATTATAAAGAATATATGTGCCGTATACCAATAAGAATCGCGATCATGTTGGTTGCGAGGGTTATTGTTGATTGTATTTTTGGGAATTTTTTTGTCAGGAAAACTGAAGGCATGCTTATCAAGAAACTCATGAAGCTCATGCTTAGAATCGAGCCAAGTCCGAAAATGGCGATGTAGAGAATTCCGACTGTTGTTGATTTGATTGTTGTGAGAATGATGAGCATGAGTGCGGCACTTCCTGCGAGACCATGCACGATGCCAATCCAAAAAGATTTATGATGATGAATGTGAACACCTTTGTGCGGATGCGCGTGTACTTTTTCACTTTCGTGTTTGTGGAGGAGATTTTTTTTGTATCCAAAAATGTTTTTTGTACCGAGGAAAATCAACATGATTCCGACTGTCATTTCAAAAATATTGGCAATTTTTTCTGGAATAATGAAATGCGAAGATAGGACGATCATCCCTGTTATGATCAATATGCCTGTGTGTCCAATGCCCCAGTAGAGCCCTTCGACGAGTGCTTTATTGAATGAGTTTGATTTTGATGTGATGGTGGAAATGACTGCAAGATGGTCTGCGTTGAGCGAATGTTCGAGCCCGAGGAGAAACCCAAGTCCGAGGAGTGAGAAAATTTCGAGCATGTTTTTTAGTAATGAAAAAGTACTTTTCCGATAATTTCCTCTCGTGTGATGAGTCCGAAATCATCGCTTCCTTCTGATTCTTTCCAGTTGTCGCCGCGGACGTAGTATTTTTCTTTTTCAATTTTTTGGACGCGTTTGATCATCGTCATGGCGTTTTTTTTGAAAACGACGACATCGTTCTCTTGAATTTTTCCATATCTGAATGCCACTAGAGTGTCTCCGTCTTTGTATGACGGTTCCATACTGCGACCTTTGACGATGAATCTTTTCAGCATTTATGCTTTCTTGGTTTCTGCGAAAATATGTGCAAAATCGTGAACCATTTCTTCTAATTTCTTGCATTCGTCTATGCTCACGCTTCTCTTCACGACGGAACATTGTTTTGCAATTTTCCAGACTTTTTCGTGAAGATCCGGCCATTTTTCGAGATGTTCTGGTTTGATGTAATCGGTCCAGACGATGAGGACCTCGCGTTTGCAGATGCCTGCGTATTCTTCTTTCGTACTGATCGCGCGAGCCGTGGTGTTTTGGTATTCGAGGACAGATTTTTTGTCGGACCAATTTGGGAGCTCGAGATTATTGAGTTTTTCGGTGAGCTTCGTGCACGTCGTGGCTGCCCACTTCATGGAATCGGTTTCGTAGACGCCGCAGGGGACGTCGCAGTGGGCGTGGGCGGGAGGTAACGTGTGACGTGTGACTTGTGACATGTGACTGGTGGGTTAGAAGATGTAGGATTTAGGAAATGCAGATTTGGGATAGTTTCTTTGGGGATTTAGTCAAATTTTCTGCTCGATCTTTGTGAATCAGGCACATGTCTTCGATTCTTACTCCGAATTGGCCTTCGAGATAAATGCCGGGTTCTGCGGTAATGATCGTGCCTTCCGGGATTTTATTTTTTGCGTTTGTGCTCACACTTGGTGCTTCGTGAACTTCCAATCCGATACCGTGACCGTAGGAATGGTCGAAGTTTTTTCCGTAGCCTGCTGCGGTGATATGGTCGCGGGCGATTTTATCAATTTCTGCTCCGGTGACTCCGGCGCGCATTTTTTGAATTCCCATTTCCTGAGCCTCGAGGACGAGGTTGTAAATTTTCTGTTGCAGTGGTGTTGGTTTTGCGGTGAAGAATGTTCGCGTCATGTCGGAGCAATATCCTTGGTATTTCATGCCCATGTCGATGAGGATGACGTCACCTTTTTTGAATTTTTTGTCGGTGTTTTGGTGATGGGGGACTGCGCTGTTCGCTCCAAATCCGATAATCGGTGCGAACGAGATCGTGTCGGCGCCGAGTTCGTGTCCGATGCGTTCGATTTCCCAGGCGATTTGTTTCTCGGTGACGCCGTTTTTCAGGTATTTTTTGGTAATTTCTTCGAGTGTTTTTTCGGCTATTTGTTGAGCTTTTTTGAGCTTCTTGAGTTCGGTTTCGGTTTTGACGATGCGCATGTCTTCGACGAAATTTTTGATTGGCTTGAGCTTTGTTTTTGTAAGCAGCTTTTTGGTGAATCCGTACTGCTCTACCGATACATGGTCGCTTTCAAAACCTATTGTTTTGATTCCGTTTTTTTGTAAAAATTTTTCTCGTGTGCCTTTTTTAATTTCTCGAGTATCGATGAGTGTCCAATCTTTGGATAATAGTTTTTTGGCGTAAGTCGTGTAGCGACTATCCGTGAAGAACCAGGATTTTTTCTTTCCGAGAATGAGAAAAGCATAGGTGCCGGTGAAGCCTGTGAGGTATCGAATGTTCGTAAGATTTTCGATATTCATTGCGTCGATCTTTTCGAGTTTATAATTGATCATGCGTTTTGGAGGAAGAAGCGAATGATGTCTTCAGTTTTTTTCAGGTGCTCTGGTTGCTTTTTGAGCGTTTCTCGAATGTGATTTCTCTTGTATCCGAGGCCCAAAAGTGCGGTCATGATTTCTTCGTTTTCGTGCGTGTCGGATGATTCGTATTCCAGTGATTCGCCTTCGCCAACTTCGATTTTATTTCTCATTTCGATCACGAGACGCTCGGCAATTTTTTTGCCAACACCAGAAATTCCCTGGAGTGCGGCGATGTCTTTGTTCAGAATCGCACCTTTGATTTTCTCGAGCGGTATGCCCATGATATCCATTCCGAGTTTTGGGCCGATGCCTGGAACACTTGCGATTATTTTTTTGAAAAATTTTAGCTCGGCCATGGTTTCGAAACCGAAAAGGCTCAGCGCGTCTTCGCGGACGTGAGTGTGAATGAAGAATTCTTTTGGCGTTCCGAGTTCCATTTTTTCCAGTAGGGGAGCGGAAATCGTGACTTCATAGCCGACGTCTCCGACGAGGAGTGTGACGCTTTTTTCGAGTTTTGCGAGGATTTGGCCGCGGAGGTAGGAGAGCACAGGATGTAGGATTTAGGATGTAGGATTTAGGAATTTTTTCAGGAACTTTTTTTTGAAAGTTTGGAACGTTCCTTTTTCGATTTCGGTTCTTATGTTCTTCATCAAGTCTAACAAAAACGCTAGGTTGTGGATAGTAATGAGTCTGTGAGCCAGGATTTCGTTTTCGACGAAGAGGTGGCGGATGTAGCTCGCAGAGAAATTTTTGCAGGAATAGCACTGACAATTTTTCATGAGCGGTTGGCTGCTCGTGCGGAATTCTGCGTTTTTGATTTGGTTGCGGCCGTGTTGCGTCCAGAATGCGCCGTGGCGTGCGATGCGCGTGGGCATGACGCAATCGAACATGTCGATGCCGCGATCGACGCCTTCGAGCAAATCTTCCGGCGAGCCGACGCCCATGAGGTAGCGTGGTTTTTCCTCTGGGAGATGTGGTGCAATCGTCTCGAGGGTTCCGTACATTTTTTCTTTTTCTTCGCCGACAGAGAGTCCGCCGATCGCGATGCCGGGGAGGTTGAGATCGCTCATGAACTTCGTGGATTCGATGCGGAGGTCTGCGAAAGTGACGCCTTGGATGATCGGGAAAAGTGCTTGTGGCGAGGTCGTTGTGCCACGTTTTTTCTCAAGTTTCTCGTGTTCTTTTTTGCAGCGCAGTACCCAGTCGTGTGTTCTCTGCATCGCTTCTTTGGCGTACGCATGCGAAGAATCTCCCGCCGCGCATTCGTCGAATGCCATGATGATGTCCGCGCCGAGGTCGTGTTCGATCTGCATGACTTTTTCGGGTGTCAGGAAAAGTTTTGTCCCGTCGATGTGCGATTTAAATTCCACGCCTTCCTGGGTAATTTTTCGCATGTTCTCGAGTGAAAAAACCTGAAATCCGCCAGAGTCGGTGAGCATCGGTCGATCCCAATTCGTCCATTCGTGGAGTCCACCCATTTTTTTGATAAATTTTTCTCCGGGTCGTAGATGCAAATGATACGTGTTTGCCAGAATAATTTCGGCGCCGAGACTTTTGACTTCGTCCGGCGAAAGCGTCTTCACCGCGCCGAGCGTGCCGACGGGCATGAAAACGGGTGTGTGGATCTGGCCGTGTGGAGTTTGCAGCACGCCGGTGCGGCTGTAGCCGGTTTTGGATTTGCTTTTGATGGTGAATTTGAAAGGGTTTTTTGTGAGCATGAATGTGGTCTCATGGTACACTTTTTTTGTCATTATGTGTAAGCCATCGTGTTTTTGACCACAAGATTTTCTATCCCTTCACCGCCGTTCCCTGATGAAATACGAGTTTCCATTCAGTTCCTGTCTTGCACCACAATGAGCTTCGATTGGCGATTTCGAGTTCGTCGTAGGTGACTTCGCTGATGTAGGTGACGAGGGCGACGTCGTCGCTGATTGTGTGCGCTTGGAAATTTTTGAGCGGAAGTTCGGCGTTGATTTTCTGTGGAGGTGCGTTGAGTGCTTCTTCTCTTGTGTAGATGCGGCCGGATCTACCAAATTCAAAAAAATCGGGGGCTAGAATTTGGTTCATGTGTTCGCGGTCGAATCGAGTTTCGGCTTTCCAGAGGGATTCTTCTAGGGGGAGGAGGGCAGAGAGTTCCTGGATGCTTATTTTCATTGCTGTTTTGGTGCGAAATATAAAATTAAAAAACTTAGAAAAAACCAATAAATACTGTCATTGAGTAAATGTATCAATTCTTGAGATCTTATAAAACCCACTATGATCATAGTGACTGCATGAATGAGAAAAGCCCATCCAGTAAATTTAATAATGCTTGAGTCTTTTTGAGGATTTTTTGCTGCTTGCCATATAAAAATTCCCCAAACCAAGAATAACCCTGCAAAGAATAATTCAAAATCCCATTGGTATGGATGACGTATCATCATGTCTCCGAGAGTGCTTCCTTCTTTGAAGAAAGGGTTGACTCGATTTATGTCCCAGATGATGAAAAAGAAAAGAGCTACAAAATACCACAAAAAAATTGCTGTTGTTTTGAGCGTCATCTTGAGATATTTTTCTTTTTTCATTTTTTTAAAAAGTTATTTTTCTACCTCCTCCCAAATATCTCTCTTATAATTTCCTCCATATCTTTCTCATGAATAGAAATATCATCAATCGGCAATTTTTTCAATAACTGTGCGGTGATTTCTGCTGTTTTCTCACGCGGAATTGTTATCGTTGCTCCGCTTCCTTGGTATTGAATGATGTCTCCAAATATTTCCAGATCCTGTCGCGCTACCTGTTCTAGGAACGTCATTTCTACTGTCTTTTGTCCGCCGTGCTGAGCCTGCAATTTCCTGTATTCTCCATCGTAAATGAGTGTTCCGTGGTCGATGATCATGACACGGTTGCAGAGGCGGCGGATGTCTTCCATGTAGTGGGATGTGAGGATGATCGTGGCTTTTTTTCTTTCGTTGTAGTCGCGGAGGAAGTCGCGGATTTTTTTCTGGGAGACGACGTCGAGGCCGATGGTGGGTTCGTCGAGGAAGAGGATTTTTGGGCTGTGGAGGAGGGCTGCGACGAGTTCGCATTTCATTCTTTCGCCGAGAGAGAGTTGGCGGACTTGGATGTTTAATATGTCTTTTATGTCCAGGAGTTCGCTCATTTCTTCTAAATTTTCTTGGAATTCTTTTTCGGGAATTTCGTAGATTGCTTTGTTGAGAATGAAACTTTCAATGGCGGGGAGATCCCACCAGAGCTGGTTTTTTTGGCCCATGACGAGGGCGAATTGTTTTTGGAGTTTCGCTTCTCGGTGAAAAGGAATGTGACCGAGGACGCGAACTTCTCCGGATGCAGGGGTTAAAATTCCTGAGAGCATTTTGAGTGTCGTGGTTTTGCCGGCGCCGTTTTTGCCGATGAATCCCACAAATTCGCCTTCGTCGATTTCGAAAGAGATGCCTTTGACGGCTTCTACGTAGAGTTTTTCCCGGTTGAAAAGATTTCTCATGGCGTTCATCACACCTGCTCCTTTTTCGGAGTATTCGTAGGATTTTTTGAGATTTTTGACGGAGATGATCATGCTGCGCTTTGGTATTTTTTGAGTCCTATTTTCCAGAGTATTCGGCTCAAAATCAAGCTTATCACGGCTGCGACGACGAGGGCGATGATTGACGTTGGCTCGAAAATTCCTTGAAGTGCTTGGGTGGGGACGGAGATCGTGAAAAGCACTGGCATAATTCCGATGAAAAATATTCGCAGAGAGCCGCCGAAAATATCTGGCGGAAATTGCATGAATCTGAAAAACATGACGAAAAATTCGTGGATCATTTCGACTTTGATGACCCAGAAGAGAATGATGTTCGTGATGAACCATATCGAGGCGTAGATGATGAGCGACGCGAGGAAGAAGATGCAGAAGAGTGCAATCGAGAGGGGAGTGAGCGCGAGATCCATTTTGATAATCTGATGAATGAAGAGAAAAAGCGCTGGACCGAGTGAGAAAAGTGAGATGAGAGAGAAGTATCTCGTGCAAATCATGAATTGGCTGTCGACCGGTTTCGTGAGGAGGATGTCAAGTTTTCCTTCAGAAATATATTCCGGAAATGTCGAAAAATTTTTGATGAAGACGGTGAATCCGGTCGTGTCGATGAGGAAGAAAACGCTGAGGAGTAGGAGACTTTGGTCGTAGCTCCAGCCGTTGATCGTGTTGATGTCTTTGTAGAGAATCGTGTAGAATAGGATGAACATGAGAAACCACAGGAAGTGCGCGGTGAACGACAGGAAGAAATGCGTACGGAACATGAGCTCGCGTGCGATCGAGTTTTTAACGAAGGACCAGTAGAGTTTGAGGTAACGCACGAGGATTTAGGATTTAGGATGTAGGATTGAGGATTTAGGAAGTCACAGGTCACACGTCAAATGTCACATGTTCCTCTAGGCGCCGACGGCTTCGTATTTTTTTAGGCCTTTTTTCCAGACTGCTTCTCCGATGAAGAAAAGGGCGAACATCCAGAAGGTTTGTATCGCGATTCCTTGGAGAATTTCTGTTTTGGAAAGGAGGCCGAAATAGACTTGCATGGGGAAATAATAATAGTACGGAAATGGTGTGAGCATGAGGAATTTTTGGAGTAATTCGGGGAAGAGGAAGAGTGGAAACATATAGCCGGAAATGAGTGTGATGATGTTTTCTTTCAGTCCGAAAAGTGCGCGGGTTTCGAGCATGAAAAATGCGGCGGAGCCGAGAATTCTGGCGAGGAGGAAGTGGCTGAAAATATTGATGGCGAGGATTATTGTGATGACGCCGAGCGCTCCTGCGCTTGCTGGGGCGACGATGGTGTTTCTGAGAAGGTAGAAAACGAGACCGTACGCTGGAATGTAGAGCGCTGCGTTCACGATGCGGATTCCCATTCTTTCACCGAATTTGAGGACGGCGTAGTTGATGGGGCGTGTCAGAAATTGGCTCAGGTTTCCATCTTTGATGTCTTTTGCGATGCGCTCCTCGCTGTATGTCGTCGTGAGTCGATTGAAAAGTTTGGTGATGACGTAGTAGGTGATCATCATCGGAAGTGTGTACTGTCCGAAGATTGTTTTCTCTGCGTAAATGGCGCTCCACAAAGCAATCATCAAGATAATCGGAACCATGTTGATGGTGAGCCAGTAGAGCAATTGGAACCGATATTCGAGTCCGTCAGCGATACCGATTTGTACTGATGCGAGAAATTTTTTCATTGTTTTCCGAGGTAGAGTTCGCCGACTTTTTCGTTTTTGAGCAGGTCTTTGCCGCTGCCTTCGAGGCGATTTCTGCCTAACTCTAGCACATATCCGCGTGTGGAATATTCCAGTGCGAGGTTGGCATTTTGTTCAACCATGAGAATGGCTGTTCCATTTTTACTAATTTCTGTTAATTTCTGAAATACTTCCTGCACGATTTTTGGAGAAAGTCCGATACTTGGTTCGTCGAGGAGAAGGAGTTTTGGTTGGACCATGAGTGCTCGTCCGATGGCGAGCATTTGCTGTTCTCCGCCGGACATGGTTTTTGCTTTTTGGTTTTTTCGTGCGGCGAGTTTCGGGAATTTTTCGTATATGAGTTGGAGATTTTTCTCGACGTCGTTTCGATTCTTGTGAATGAACCCGCCCATTTCGAGATTTTCCTGGACAGTCATGTTTGCGAAAATGCTGCGACCTTGTGGGACATAGCAGATGCCTCTTTTGATGATGTGGTCGGCGCGGAGTCCGATGAGGCTTTCTTCGAAGAAAAGAATTTCGCCTTTTTTTATCTTCGTCATTCCGAAGATGCTGCGCAGAATGGTGGACTTCCCTGCGCCGTTTGGGCCGATGATCGTCACGATTTCGCCTTCCTCGATGTGAATTTCGACGTCGTGGATGATATCGGGACCTCCGTAACTGGCGGTGAGATTGTTGATTGAGAGCATGCGGGGGCGAGGAGATAGGAGTTAGGAGATCAGGAGTTAGGAAGTCACATGTCACACGTCAAAAGTCACATGTTTCTTTCCCAGGTACGCTTCCAAAACTTTCGGATTTCTCTGCACTTCTTCTGGCGATCCAGTGAAAAGTACTGTGCCCTGATCCATGACGATAATTTCTTCGCACATTCCCATGACGAACGGCATATTGTGTTCGACGATAAGGATGGTACGACCTTCGCTGTGGAGCTTTTTGATGATGTTTTCGATGTTTCGTAGCATTGTGGGATTCACACCGGCGGCGGGTTCGTCGAGCAAAATGATATCCGACTCCGTAGCGATGGTCCGAATAATTTCTAATAATTTTTGTTGTCCGTATGAGAGATTTCCGGCGTACATGTGAGCATGTTCGTGGAGATTTATTTCTTTCAAATATTCCATGGCTTGTTCGCGATTTTTTTTCAGTGCTGATTTTTTTGAAAAAATATTTTTGAGACCTTGTTCATTTTTTTCGAGAACGATGAGGAGATTGTCGATGACGGTAAGTTCCGGGAAGAGTCGCACGCTTTGAAAAGTTCTGCCGATACCTATACGAGCTCTTTTGTATGCTGGCTTTTCGGTAATCTCTTCATTTTTGAAGAAAATTTTTCCGCTCGTGGCTGTCATGAATCCCGAGATGAGATCAAATGTTGTCGTCTTCCCCGCGCCGTTGGGCCCGATAAGTCCAGTGATCGAGTTTTTTTTCACCTGGAATGAGCAGTTCTGGACGGCGTGGAGACCTCCAAAATGTTTTTCCAGTTTTTCGATTTCGAGTATGTGATTCATTTTTTGGTAAGTTTTCTGATGCCGATGATGCCTTGTGGGCGTAAAATAATAATGATGACGAAAATGGCTGCGTAGAGCGCTATTCGGAGTGCTCCGATATTGATGTCCACTCCGAGAATTGTTCCGGTGCTCCCGAAGAAGCGGAGCGGTTCGAAGATTCCGTAGATGACGAATGGACCGACTATTGCGCCCCAGAAATTGCCGATGCCTCCAGTGATCGTCATGACGAGAACGAAGATCATGACATGAATCGTGAAGATTGCGGGATCGATGTAGTAAAGTCCGTGCGCGTAGAGTGCGCCGGCGATTCCTGCGAATCCTGCGCTGAGCGTGAGTGCTTGAAGCTTGATTTTGTTCACATTTTTCCCGAGTGATTCTGCGGCGATTTCGTCTTCACGAATAGATTCGAGAATTTTTCCGTATGGTGATTTTACGATTTTGTAGATGATCGAGTGGATGACGATAGCAATTCCTGCGTAGAGTACTAATTTTTCAAAATTTCCATCGAAAGTGACTCCTAAAATTTTTGGTGCTGGAATGCTGGTGATGCCGAGTGGACCGCCGGTGAGCGAAACCCAATTGAGCAAAATGATGCGAATAATTTCTCCAAATCCGAGTGTGGCAAGGGCGAGATAATGGCTTTTGAGTCGAATTGCTGGGAGTGCGATGAGAAATCCTGCAAATCCTGCAAAGAGAAATGCGAGAAGAATATTCATGAGAAATGATGTCTGAAAAGTTGTCGAGAGAATTCCTGCGGTGTATGCGCCGATGGCGTAAAATCCGATGTGCCCGAGATGAAATATGCCCGTGTATCCCAGACTGATGTTGTAGGATTGCGTGAGAATCGTGCCGATGGTGATGAGTATGAGGAGGAAAAAAATTTGCTCAATCATAGAATTTTTTTTAATTTCTGGTTTTTTCTTCGTTGCGAATGAAAAGTCCTGTTGGCTTCATGAGAAGTACGAGAATGAGAAGTGCGAATGCGAAAACGTCTTTGTAGGAAGAGGGGATTGAGACGCCGTTTATGCTCAATCCTATCCCAACATTTTCGATGATTCCTATCAAAAATCCGCCCGCGACGGCTGCCGGGACGCTCCCGATACCGCCGACGATGATGGCTGTGAAGGATTTGATAATGAGTGGCGCTGCCATCACTGGTTGGAGATTATTTTCGTAGCCAATCAGAATTCCTGCGGCTCCGGCGAGCATGGATGCGATGAAAAATATGATCGTGGTGATTTTCTCCGAATTGATCCCGACGATTTCGGCGGCTTCCTGGTTATCAGAAACAGCGCGAATCGCTTTTCCAGTTTTTGTGTACTTCAGAAATGCGAAGAGCGCGAGCATGAAAGTGATGGATGTTGCGATAATGATGATTTGCAGATTAGTGATATAGAGCTTGTCTCCGAAAAATTGATATGTTTCCACTCCACTTCTGTCATATGTTTTGACGCCTGGTCCTGCGAAAATCATGACCATTGCTTGCAGAAAAATTCCTACACCAATTGCTGCGAGCATCGGTGTATATGAGGCTGCTTTTTTAATAGGCTTGAATGTGAATTTTTGTATAAGAATGCCAATGCCTCCCACGAGGAGTGCTGTGAGAATGGCGCTGTTCACGATTGGCCAGTCTAACACTATTGTCATGGCGAAGAAGATATAGGCGCCGAGGGTTGCCATTTCTGCGTGAGCGAGATTTACAAATTTCAGCACTCCGTAAGTGAGTGCGAGTCCGAGCGCGATGAGCGCGTAGAGTGATCCTGCGATAACTCCGTTCATGACGATTTGCGGGGGAAGAGAGAACATGGATTTATAATAAAAACTCCCGAAGTTTGATTTCCTTCGGGAGTGTATCATCATTCTTTTTCGGCTTCAATGTGCCTATTCTTTGGTAGTTTCGCTCGGTGCTGGAGTCTCTGTTTTTGTTTCTACTTTTACTTCCTCTACTTTGACTTCTTCAACTTTTGCTTCTTCTTTCTTTGGCTCTTCTTTTTTCACTTCTGCTGTCACAACTGGTTCTACCTTTGTTGTCAAAATTTCTGGTGCTGCGACGGCTACTCCATCTTTGACGACGAGTGTCGCGTATTCGATGGTTGGATCACCATTTTGGTCGAAGCCGTAAGTGCCGAGAAGACCTTTGAAATCTTTTACCGTGTAGAGATAATCTTTGAGTTTTGTGCCGTTATATTCTCCTCCTTTTTCGATACCTTGCTTGAGGAGTGTCATAGCGTCGTATGTGGCGTATGAGAAGATTTCGAAGTTTGGATCTACTGCGTACTCTGCTTTGTAATCAGCACGGAATTTTGTGACCATTGGGTCGTCATTTCGTGGCACGAGATCCACGCCGATCATGCCTTCCTCAAAATCTTTTTCTTTCATGAGTGTCTCTTTGTCGCTGATGACTGCGTCTTGTGTGATCATCTGTACTTTCCATTTCATTTCTTTCATTTGTTGGAATGTGAGAAGCGCCTTGTTTTGTGTCTGTGGGTCGACGAAAAGTGCATCGATTTTTGCTTCTCGGAGTTTTACGAGTTGCGTACGGAGGTCTGTAGCATCAGATGTATAAGTTTCGACAACACTTTCTCCACCGACAGCCTTGAAAGCTTCTACGAATGCATCTTTCAAACCGAGTGCATAATCTGTCTGTTCAGACAAAACGCCAACTTTTTTGTATCCTTTGTTGGTCGCAATTTTTGCTACGATCGTCCCTTTGCCGAGATCTGATGGATAATTTCTGAAAATATAATCTCCCGATGTCGTGATTTTTGGACTAGAAGATCCTGGGGAGATAATCACAACTTTTGCTGCTTCTGCGAATGGTGCTGCGCCGAGTGTTTCACTGCTGCAGAGTCCGCCGATTACGAATTGGACTTTTTCGGTATTGATCATCTTTTGCACTGCTGTCGCTCCTGCTTTTGAGTCACATTGACTGTCTTCGATGACAACTTCTACATTTTTCCCTTGAATGCCACCTTGCGCGTTCATCTGTTTCGCTGCGAGTTTAATCGTGTTACTCATGGCTGCTCCATATGCCGCAGCATCGCCGGTGAGTGGCGCGAGGAGACCAACTTTGATAGTAGATGCAGTGTCGCTTCCTGGAGCAGACAGGCATCCTCCTGCGAGTGCGATGGCTGTGAATCCAGCAATAAAACCGACCTTTCCGAATGTTCGGAGATTGATCATGAATGTGAGAGTTAGGAAATAGTTTTGGGGGAATTAGTATAAAACTTTTCTCTGGTTTTTCACTTTTTTCGTATTGAAAGTTTCTTAAAATGTGTTTTTGATTGCCTGACTGCGCAAGAGATGATCGACGAGTGTCATAGCAACCATACTTTCTGCGACTGGGATGACTCGTGGTGCCAGACAAGCATCGTGCCTACCTCGAATTTCTATTTCGACTTTTTTCTTTTTTGAGTCGACTGTTTGCTGTTTTTTGGCGATGCTGGATGGTGGTTTGACGGCGATTTGTATGACGAGATCTTCGCCTGAAGAAATGCCTCCAAGCGTCCCGCCGGCGTGGTTTGTCTTGGTTTTTACTTTCCCTTTGATGGTTTGAAAGACGTCGTTATTTTCTGAGCCTTTCATGCCGGCGCCCTGAAACCCTGTTCCGAAAGATACGCCTTTGATTGTTGGGATTGAGAAAATGGCTTTTGCGAGGTCTGCTGGAAGTTTGTCAAAACATGGTTCACCGAGACCGACTGGCATGTTTTTCACGATAATTTCAAGAATTGCTCCGCTGGAGTCGCCTTCATCACGGAGTTTTTCGACATATTTGATCATCTTTTCTGCGGCTACTTTGTCGGCGCAACGCATGAGATTTTTTTCGATTTCCTTATGGTCAAATTTTTCTGCCTGAATGTTTCCGACTTGGATGGTGTGTCCGAATATTTTTATTTTGCTCTGATCCAAGACTTTTTTTGCGACGGCGCCAGCCATGACTCGCGAGACGGTTTCACGTCCAGAGGATCTTCCACCACCTCGATAATCCCGAATTCCGTATTTCATATCGTACGTGAAATCAGCGTGTCCTGGGCGATAGACATTTTTCAATGAACTGTAATCTTTGGAATGTTGATCTTGGTTGTAGACGAGCATGCTGATGGGCATGCCGGTCGTGGTGTCTTCGAAAATGCCAGAAAGTATTTCTACTTGGTCTGTTTCTTGTCTTGCCGTGGTGATTTTGCTGCCGCTTGGACGACGTCGATCGACTTCTCTTTGAATATCTTCGGTTGTGATTTTGATCCCTGCAGGACAACCGTCCACTACAACGCCGAGTGCTTTTCCGTGTGATTCACCCCAGCTCGTGACGACGAATATTTTCCCGAAAGAGTTTCCAGCCATGCGCGGATACTATCAAAAAAGCCCCGCGCTGGCGAGGCTTTTGAAGTTTATTGTTATTTCTTTTCTTCTACTTTTTCTTCTTTTTTCCCTTTGGTTGCTTTCTTTTCTTTCGCATCTTGTGCAACTTTTTGCTTTTTCATGAATTTCTCGACACGTCCGCCGCTGTCCACGATACGTTGTTTGCCAGTGTAGAAAGGATGACAGTAGGAGCAGACATCGACTTTCATTGTGTCTTCAGCCATTGTTGAGAAAGCTTCACAAACGAAGTCGCCGCTTTCGCCACAGCTACAGACAAATTTAACTTTGTGGATTTTTGGATGAATTGCAGCTTTCATAGAGAAATAGTGAAATTGAATTTTGAGCTTTGGTACGCCGTAAAACTGTTATTTTTTACTCTTTTTTCGGCGCGAAGCGGACGTAATATACTTGAAGCCACCATAGATTGCAAGTGCAATCAGCATGAAAATGGCTCCCAGAGTTCCTATATTCCCCATCTTGGAGACATAGATTGTGTAGTTTTTACTGATTTCTTCGCCGCTGTCGTCTTGTATTTTTACTGTGATTTTATGCGATCCTGTTTCGGTGAAGGTTTTTTCGAGAATGACTCCTTCTTGCTCTTTTTCGTTATCGACTTTCCATCTGACTTTTCTGATTTTTCCGTCTGGATCTTTGGTTTCTGAGGCATTGAGGCTTATTTTTTCTCCTGGTGCGACTATGAAAGGAACTCCTTGTACTTGGATCTTTGCTGTGAGATTTTCTGGAAATTTATCTTTGATATTTGGAATTCCATCATTATCTCTGTCTGAATCTGCGTTGTCTCCGATGCCATCATGATCGCTATCTTTTGATTCTTTTGGGTCGAGTGGAAACGCGTCTTTCCCATCAATCACCCCGTCTCCGTCGGTATCTGCAACTTTTGGATTGGTGCCGATAGCGATTTCCTGTCCATCGTAGAGTCCGTCATTGTCGTCGTTGGGATCTTTATTGTCTCCGATCCCATCTTTGTCATTATCTTTTGTTTCTGTCGGATCGAGAGGAAGTGCATCTTCTGTGTCTGGAATTCCGTCATTGTCATCATCGAGATCTTCGTTATCTCCTTTTCCGTCACCGTCGGTATCTTTCTGTTCATTTTTATTTTTTGGAAAAGCATCCTCATTATCTGCGGTTCGATCATTATCGTCGTCGACATCTGTAATATCTGGATTTCCATCACGATCAAAATCTGATTCTACGGAGACTGTTTTTGTTACTGAATTGTTTTCCACGTTGTCCCCATCCTGTTCGAATGGATACAGTTTTGCAGAGACTGTTTCTGATCCACTATTGGGATACCAATCTATAAAAACGTCATCTGTTTTTCCTGCGAAAACAGAAATTGGCTGATCGGTTCCGATCTGTTTTTTTGTCTTGTCGTCAAAAAATCTTATCACTCCATAGAGGTCCTTTGAAGTTTTATTAGTCGCGGTTGCATAAATTTTTACCTTTTGTCCTTCGACAAAAACGTTGGTTGAGAATCGTAAACTTGTTTGGTCTACTGAGAGATCTACACCCTGTGCGAAGACACCGAGTGGATGGACGAGGATTGCCGCAAGAGCGAAACTGGCGAGTGATGCTTTTTTCATAGAGTGAGAGAGTTATGAGGTTGCCAATTTTTTTAAGGAATCCTCTTAGCTTTTTTCATCAAGCTCCAGCATTTCGTTGACTTCTTCTTTTCCATCAGTTGCAGGTGCTGCTTCTTCCTCTTCGTGAAAAACGACAGACATGGACGCGACTTTATCATTTTCATTCATGCGCATCAGATACACACCTTGTGTGGCGCGACCTTGTGAAGGAATTTGTGACGCCGGAAGACGAATGAGCTGTCCTTCTTTTGAAACAAGAATAACATCTTCTCGAGTGTTTTTCCCATCGAGTACGTGAGCTCCGACAATGCATCCTGTTTTTGCTGTGATGTTTGCTGTTTTGACGCCGCTTCCTCCACGATTTTGGAGTCTGTAATTTTCGACTGGTGAACATTTTCCGAGACCGTTCTCCATGATGACGAAGAGTTCTGCCGTCTTCGGATTTTGAATTGCATCCATTTGGACGACTTTGTCACCTTTTTCCAGACGCATACCGCGAACTCCCATCGACGCGCGACCGATTTCGCGAATATCTTTTTCTTGGAAGCGGATACCTTTTCCGTTTTTGGTGACCATAATCACTTCGTTGCCTTCGTTGACTTCACGGACCCATTCGAGAGAATCATCATCGCGGAGTTTGATTGCGATCAAGCCATTTTTTCGAATATTCTTGAATTCCTCGATCTCTGTTTTCTTGATCGTTCCATCGCGTGTGGCCATGAAGAGTGAGTCGCCTTTGAGTTGTTCGCCGGTGGCGAGCATCGCGGTAACAAACTCTTTATCTTTGAGTTGGAGAACGTTCACAATTGGTTGACCTTTTGCGGTGCGTGATCCTTGAGGGATTTCGTAGACGGCGATTTTGAAGACGCGTCCTGTGTTGGTGAAGAATAAGAGTTCATCGTGATTGTTCGCAGCCCGAATGATCTTAATCTCATCTTCTTCTTTTGTGGTAGCGCCTATGATTCCTTTTCCTCCGCGATTTTGACTTCTGAATGTGCTTGGAGGGACACGCTTGATGTAATTTTCTCGTGAGAGCATGACGATCATGCGCTCGTTTGGAATTGTGTCTTTGGCAGAAATTTCATCGACGGCGTGGGGGACAATTTCTGTTTTTCTTTTATCTCCATAATCTTTTTTAATTTCTGCGAGCTCTTTTTTCATGATTGCGAGGACCTTTTTTGGATCTTTCAAAATGCTTTCGAGTTCGCTGATGAGTTTCATGACTTCTTTATATTCTTCTTCAATTTTTTTGCGTTCCAATCCTGCGAGTGTCTGGAGCCTCATTTCCAGAATTGCTTTTGCCTGGATGTCGCTCAATTTGAACTTCTTCATGAGCGCGGTATGCGCTTCTTCTTTGGTTTCGGATTTCTTGATCGTCGCGATGACTTGATCAATATTGTCGAGTGCGATGACGTAGCCTTCCAATATATGCGCTCGTTCTTTCGCAATTTTTAATTCATATTGTGTTCTCTTGGTGATGACTATTTTTCGATGTTCGATGAAATATTCTAGAATCTGTTTGAGATTGAGAAGCCTTGGCTGCAAGCCATCCACGAGCGCAATCATGTTGAAATTAAATGACGTTTGGAGTGGAGTGAGCTTGTAGAGTTGATTGAGAATTTTTTTCGGATATGAATCTTTTTTGAGCTCGATGACCACGCGAATTCCGTGTCTGTTGGATTCATCTCGGATGTCTGTGATGCCGATGATTTTTTTCTCGCGAACGAGATCCGCAATTTTGATCACAAGGTTCGCTTTATTCACCTGGTAGGGTATTTCGGTAATGATAATGCTGAATTTCCCACCTTTTCTTTCGACAATTTCTGCTCGTGCACGCATCACGACTCCGCCACGACCTGTCATATACGCGGTTTTGATTGCTTCATTGCTGTAAATCATCGCAGCAGTCGGGAAGTCTGGACCTTTGATGAATTCCATTAAGTCTTCGATGCTTGCCTCTTCGTTGTCTGCGAGATGCATGATTCCGTCTACGAGTTCCGTGAGATTGTGCGGAGGAATTGATGTTGCCATACCTACTGCGATTCCTGAAGTTCCATTGAGGAGAAGTTGAGGAATTTTTGTAGGAAGAACCCGAGGTTCCTGGAGACGACCATCGTAGTTTGCTTGCCAATCGACTGTTTCTTTATCGAGATCTCCGAGCATTTCCTCGGTAATTTTCTCCATTTTTGATTCTGTGTAACGCATGGCAGCTGCACTGTCTCCGTCTATTGAGCCAAAGTTTCCTTGTCCGCGAACGAGCGTGTAGCGCATGGAGAAATCCTGGGCCAAACGAACGAGAGCGTCATACACCGAAGCGTCGCCGTGTGGATGATATTTACCGAGAACTTCACCGACGATCAGCGCGGATTTCCTGAAAGAAGAGCCTGATTTGAGCCCCAAATCATGCATGGCGTACAAGATGCGTCTGTGAACTGGCTTGAGACCATCGCGAACGTCTGGAAGTGCACGAGAAACGATGACACTCATCGCGTAATCGAGGTAGCTTTCTTCCATTTCTGTAGAGATCTCTCTTTTGGTGGCTTCTTGGTAGGCGAGGAGCGCTTGTTGCTCCGAAGGACTTTTTTCGTCTTTATCGCTGTCTTCTTCTTTGCTCAGAGATGTTTGCTCCTCTTCATTTTCTTCTCCTTTTTTGCGTTTTTTTGGATCATTCTCTGGGGCATTCTTTTGTTTTTTTGCCATATAAAAAGTGGAAAAAGTTAATAAAAATCAGAATCAAAAAGTTCGTCTAGGAATCTATCACAAATGTTTTTTTCCGTCGAGATTTTCAGGAATGGCTTCTGTAGGCTCTTGACTTTTCTATTTTTGTTTGTATAGTATTTGTAACCCTAAATTTGGAAATTATGACTAGAGAGCCAATTGAAGTTCTTCATGTTGAGGACAGTCCCGATGATGAGGATATCATTCGGGATGTAGTTATTCGTTCTCTGCCAAGTGCTCGATTCCATCCTTTTGAAGGTGCTGATGATGCTTTGAGCTACGTTCGTGAGTGTAAACAACCTTTTGATTTTGCTATTCTTGATGGTCAGCCTCTCAGAGAGGCATCTTTGGCTGATTTGACCCAGCATCTTTCTGCTTTTGGCACCCGCGTGATTGTTTGTACCGGTGGTGTTCCCAGCTCAGAGGCTGCCCGATTGCATCAGCTTTGGAGTAAGCGTGGCATTGTGGGAATTGTTGATAAAAATCAACTTGGTCCTTTGGCTCATATCTCGGGTCTTCTCCATCCTGAGGGTCACGAAGCCCATGACGCTGCCCAAAAAGCTATTTCAGCTTCGACTCGAGAGTTTTTGTCTCGATTTGGGCTTTAATGTGTTTTTCGTTTATGGCTGCTTGTCCAGAAGCTGTTTTTGTGCTATAATGGTTCGAAGTGTTTTAAAAACAAAAACATATGGACGAACAAAATACAGTAGTGCCAGTTCCAGCTCCTGTCGATCCAACTCCAGTTTCTCCGCCAGATATGAATGCGGCGACCCCAGAGTGGTTGGTCCAAGCAGCGAATGGAGCTCCTGCACCTGAGGTTGTTGTGGCCACTCCAGAAGTTCCAGCAGTTGCAGCTCCTATTCCAGAGCAGGTTGTGACTCCAACAGAAAAGAAAAATCTTTTTGATTCTTTCAAAACAGGATTTCTTTCGAATCTCACTCAGCTGGATAAATCGAAAGAAAAAATTACGCAGGAAGTTGTGGATGGAAAATCTGAGGCCACCAAAATGACTGATCAAGAACGTAAAGATCTCATTGAGGCGGAGAAAATTTATCAGGAAGGTCTGGCGACCATTCGTGATTTGATCGCACCATCCTCGATGGAAATTCGTTATGACTCTGTGCAAGTTGGTGGATTTTTTGCGCAGACTTTTTATGTGTTTTCGTATCCTCGTTATCTCGACACCAACTGGCTCGCGCCCGTCGTGAATTTCGAGGTGACGATGGATATCTCGCAGTTTATTTATCCGATCGATTCTGCAGAAATTATGAAGACTTTGAAAAAGAAAGTGGCGCAAATGCAATCGTCGATTCATATGGATATGGACAAAGGAAAAGTTCGCGATCCGGGACTTGAGACAGCGCTGGAAGATGCAGAGCAGCTTCGTACAGAAATTCAACGTGGTCAGGAAAAATTTTTCCAATTTGCGTTGTATTTCACGGTGTACAGCGATGACGAAAAAAAATTGCAAAAGATCGCGAAACAACTCGAAAGTCTCCTCGGTGGCAAGCTCGTGCTCACGAAACGTGCGCAAGTGCAGGCAGAGGCTGGACTGAATTCCACTCTTCCGATGTGTCTCGATGAACTCTCGGTGATTCGCAACATGAATACATCGCCACTTTCTACAACTTTTCCTTTCAGCTCTTCGACACTCACGGCAAATGAAGGAATTCTCTATGGCGTGAATCGTCACAACGATAGCTTGATTATCTTCGACCGTTTTTCTCTCGAAAATGCAAACTCCGTTGTTTTTGCAAAGTCTGGTGCTGGTAAATCATACGCAGTGAAACTGGAAATTCTTCGACAGATGATGCTCGGTTCAGATGTGATTGTGATCGATCCAGAAAATGAATATGAAGCACTTTCTGAGACGGCCGGTGGAACGTATTTGCGCTTGTCGCTCAACTCCGATCGTCGTATCAATCCTTTTGATCTTCCTGCTCCGATGCCAGACGAGACGACGCAGGCTGGAGATATTTTGCGTCAGAACGTGATTGATCTCCTCGGACTTTTGAAACTGATGCTTGGTGAAATGACCCCAACGGAAGAAGGTTTACTCGATCGTGCACTCATTGATACCTATTCGATCAAAGGCATTACGATGGATATGATCGATCCTTCCACGAAAGAACCTCCGACGATGGAAGATCTCTATAGTGTGCTTTCCAGCATGGACGGTGCCCTGAGTTTGTCTCAGCGACTTCAGAAATATACGACTGGAACGTACGGTGGAATTTTCAATAAACCGACGAATATCGATCTCAGTTCAGGCATGATGGTCTTCTGTATTCGTGATCTGGATGACAATCTTCGTCCGATCGCGATGTATATTATTTTGAATTACATTTGGAGTCGTGTCCGTCGTGAACTCAAGAAACGTTTACTCATTATCGATGAGGCGTGGTCGATCATGCAACACAGTGATTCTGCGAAATTTCTCTTTGGCCTCGTGAAACGTGCTCGAAAATATTATCTCGGGATCACAACCATAACACAGGACGTGGAAGATTTCATGGCGAGTGATTACGGGAAACCGATTATCACGAACTCTTCGATGCAGCTGCTTTTGAAACAGGCGCCGGCTGCGATTGAGATTCTGGCGAAGACTTTCAATCTCACGGAAGGGGAGAAATACATCCTTCTCAACAGCGGTGTTGGACAAGGACTTTTCTTTGCAGGCAATAAACATGCCGCTGTGCAGGTGATTGCGTCGTACGGAGAGGACAAGATTATTACGACGAATCCGCAGGAGATTTTGAATCAGAGGAAGGCGGCGTAAGTTCCTTATTTCGTTAAAACCAGAAATACTACATACGCAATGTATGAAGCAACCATAAGCGCTCCTTGCCACGTTTCGATAACTCGTTTTTTACCTATAAACATCACCGAAAACAAGATAACACTTGCAAATATCACCATTGCTATATCACTGTTGGCGCTTGGATCAAATGGTAGTGGGCGGATAATAGCACTAAGGCCGAGAATCCAAAAAATGTTAAAAATATTTGATCCGACTATATTTCCGATTGCAATGTCTGATTGTTTTTTGTAAGCGGCCATTGCAGAAGTGGCTAATTCTGGCAACGAAGTACCAACCGCAACAATTGTTAATCCAATTAATGACTGGCTTACACCAAAAAATTCGGCTATTTGAACGGCACCATCAACTATCCATTTTCCACCAATCGTTAAACTGACAAGGCCTAAGATAATGAATATTGCAGACTTAGAGTTGCTCAATACTTTAATTTCTTCTTCAGCGGTGCTTTCATCAGATTTTGCAATTCCAAATATGTAGTAAAGAAAAATGATAAAAAAGGCCAAAAGAATGAAACCATCTATTCTGGTAATACCAGAAAAGCTTGTTCCATCAATAAGCATATCATTGGCCATAAGACCCAACACGATGATTGCCAAAAGGCTCAATGGGATTTCTTTGAGAATAGTATTTCTCTTTGCAGTAATTGGATAAATAATCGCTGATATTCCGAGGATTAGTAGGATATTTGCGATATTACTTCCTAAGATATTTCCAATCGCAATTTCACTATTGCCTTGCACACTCGCAAAAATGCTCACAATTAATTCTGGAGCGGAAGTGCCAAAAGCCACTATCGTTAAGCCAATAACAATGCTTGAAATTTTGAGTTTTTTTGCGATTGAAGCCGAACCATCAACCAAGAGATCAGCGCCTTTAATGAGGAGGAGAAATCCGATGATAAATAATATGTATGTAGTCATATAGTTTGAAACTAATTCATATAATTAAAAAATATTTATTTCAACATTCCTATAGCTGCATCCAGCACCTCATCTGCGTCTGTCTTTGTATCGTCTTTCACGTATTGGTCTGGTTTGATAGGATTTTCCGTGAGGTTGGTTCCTTTGGGTGTGAGCCATTTTGCGATGCTGATTTTGATTTGAGATCCGTCTATGTAGTTGTTCAATTCTTGGACGCTTCCTTTTCCAAAAGAGTCGTCTCCGATGATGGTTGCGATACTGTTGTCGCGAAGTGCTGCTGCGAGAATTTCTGATGCTGATGCACTTCCACGGTTTTGAATTACGATGATCGGATATACTGAGAGTTCGCCTTTTCCTAGAGAGATGTATCGAACTTTCAATGGATTTGGCATGTCTGATCGTCCTGGAGTAGATGCGTTCTCCCTAAAAGTTTTCTCTGCGCTCTTGGCATTTTTGAATTCAAGCGTTGAAATGGTCCCTCCTTTTGGGATGAAGTGATCGAGAATATTGAGTGCTGTATCGAGGAATCCTCCTGGATTGCTGCGGACGTCTATAATGAATCCTTTCGGTTTTTGCTCGAGTAGAGTTTGTACAGTTTTTGTAAAATCTTGATCGGTATCTTGATTAAAACTATTGATTTGAATCACCGCGATTCCGTCTCTCATATATCCATCGACGATGAGCATCTTGATCGTTTCTCTCGTTATTTCGAAACTTAAATTTTTGCCTTCTCTTGATATTCCGAGTGTTACTTTTGTATTTTTCGGTCCCTTGATCAGTTTTACCACTTCTTCGAGTTTCAATCCTATGACACTTTTTTCACCGACTTTTGTGATGACGTCATTTGGATGAATCCCTGCTCTTTCTGCTGGACTTTTGCGGAGAGGGGATATGACTGTCACTTTTTCATCGATCATGTCGATGGAGATTCCTATGCCTTCGAACTCTCCATTGAGGGCTTCATTGAAATTTGTGGCTTCTTGTGGTTCCTGGAAAACAGTGTATTTATCGTTGAGTTCTTGCGTCATTCCTCGTATCGCTCCATAGATTATTTGGTCATCATTGATTTTGTCTTTGTAGACAAATCTTTCATGAATTCTTTCCCAGACATCTACGAGAATTTTGAATTTTTCATTCCTCATGAGATCCTCTCCTCCTTCGCTTGTGGGGTTGAAAGAAAGATTTCCTGTTATTTGAATTATCTGGATGGCTCCTTTTATTGGTTTTGGATTTTTTTGCGATGCTCTGTGGAGCCATTGTATTGCTTGCGATTTTGTTATTTTTTGTTGGGCGTTGAATTTTTTATCTTTTGTGTCAATAATTCCGGCATCGAGTGCGGTCTTTACTATTGGTGCATATGATGATTTGTAATTTACGTCATTGAATGGGATGTCTTTTTTTTCTATAATTTTTTGAATTCCGATGGCTTGTGTTTCAAATATGAAATTGAGTGCGTCAATTTTTTTGACTTCTTCGTTTGGATGATAATTTGGATCTTTTCCGTTCCATTCTATGATTTTTGTGGAGAGTGATTTCTGAATGTATGGTGCAAATGGGCTATCTGCTGGAATGTCTTTGAATTTTGTTGGGAGCGGAACAGTGCTCTTCAAAGCCTTTGGCTTTTCAGAGTGTTCTCCTTTTTTTGCTGTGAATCCTGCTACGTTCCAGGCGAGTTTCTCAAATTCAGCTCTTTTGATCGTGCTAGCGGGGTAGAAGAATTTTCCTTTTTCGAGGATCCCTTTTTCTTGGAAAAATTGAATTGCCTCGTAGGCGGGGTCGGTGGAAGAGACGTCCTCATATGCTTTTGCTGTTTGGGTCCCAAATATTGCAAAGCTAAAAATGAAAAGAGAGAAAGCGGAAAATGTTCTGTCCAAAGCTGTTTTTTTCATGAATTGGAGTATATCCCTCTTTCTTTCCTTTTGCTATTCTCTGCTTTTTTCATGCACTCTTTCAGCTTTGCCCGAAGCTCTCTTTATCTAGACGTATGAGCGTTTTTTTGGTATAATGAAGGGAAAACAAAAACTATGCATTCTTTCCGACATCACATCTTTGGAGCTTTGTTTGGACTGTGCTTGGCTGTCTGGAGCATAGCTTCTTCTCATTCTCTTTTTGCTTCATTTTTGAGCACGATTCCTGCAACTTTCCCTTCAGTCACTGTTTCTGGCGATCAAGGTGTTTTTGATATTGCTCCAGAGAAATTGCTCGATCAGGACTATGTTTTTGAAACTGGCGATGATTCCAAGGCAACTTTGCAGTTTCCTGGCAATGCAGTGGTTCGACTTTCTGCTGGTTCGACGCTTCATATTCGTCAATCCTCATTTGATTCCTCGTATTCTTTTGATCTTTCTTCGGGGAAGATTTGGGTTCATACGCTCTATGCGCCAGACTCTATCTCTCTTAGCTTTGGTTCACTGCGAATCCCTTCATCGAATCGTTCAGTCTTTACGGTTTCGGCTTCTCCTGACAAATTGACTTTGATTCCTGTTCGCGGACCGCTTCTTTTGGATATTTCCGGGAATCGATCTTTTCTTTTTCCTTCTCAGGCGGTGAGCTATCTCAAGCTTGATACGTCTTTTGGTAGTCCTGAATACGAGACTCTCTCTGATCAAGATTTTGCTGCAAATGTATGGTTTCAGGAAAATATTACTCAAGATAATAATCTTCATTCGACACTTTTGAAAACGTATGTAGATCGTTTTATTGCTCGAGGTCTTTCATTTGCGAGAACGAATGGCTTGCTCTATGACCTCCGTACGAATGCTCGTGATCGAGGTGCTTCTCTTATCCTGAATCATCAAAAGCGAAGTCAGTTTGAAATAAATTTTGTGATGTCGATCTTTGATGACGCTTTGTATTTATTGAAAAATGGTGATGCTGCTGAAGCGCAAAAACGCTTCGATGTTTTTGATGAACAGTCCGTTTCTTTCCAAAATGATCTGGATTTTTTGGCTGCTCTTGAGCAACGATTTCTGCAGACTCATGTTTTACATCCGAGTGATGTGTCATTTTTTGTTGTTCGTGAAAAAATTCGTTCTACCTTTTTGCAGTATCTTTTTTCTCAACATCGTCCTCTGGATGAAGTTCGTACGGTGCTAGAGAGCTATTTTGATGATGTTGTTTCCGCAGCTTCTTTCGACCCTTTCCTGGCTCAGAATCTCTTCCGTTCCTCCATTCGTTCGACGGCAACACTCACTTTTTCTGCGAAAGATGATGCTGTCTTCAAAGATTTTTTTGTTTCATTTTTTAATGCGAATGCATTCTTATTCAAGAGTAATCTTTCGCTTTACAAAGATGTTTTATTCGTTGATATCTCGAAAGTTGAAGAGCGTGTCCTTGGTCTTTTTCCTGACTTGAAGTCTCAGATTGATGGCGTGAAAAATGAAATTTTGCGAGCTCTGCGTCAGCAATTTTTTGCTGAGAAAATTTCTGCAGAAACTGTTCGCCCTATCGCCCTCATTTTCGGAAAAGATTTTCCACAACAAGATGAATTCCTGGCCTTTTTGAGAAGTGATTATGTGAATTCTTCTTTTTATGGAGCAACTTTCAAAGATCGATTCTCTGCTTTTCAAAAGAACCAAAAAGATCGTGTGGATGTCACGAAATTGAGCGAGGATTTTTCTGGGATTTTTACAGAAGAAGAGAAGAAGCAGATTCAAGATGTTTTGAAAGATGTGGAAATTTCTCTCTCTAAAGCTCAGATCCAGGGAGTTTCTTTCGGATCTTTTGTGGATGTGCACCAGCGCTTTATTCCTATAGAAAAAGCAAAAGCTCGTGGTATCGAATTTTCTGCTATTTATGATATTGATCAGAAATTACTCTCGGATATTCAGGTTGGTGGACAAGTGATTTTCAAAAACCCTATTCGTCCTGAAAATATTTTTACGCTCCTGGAGCCACAAAAAGATATTCCACAATCTTCTCTTACTGAAGGTGCTTCTGCTCCTTCACAGACGAAGACGGAAAAAGTGGCGCTTTTGTATGTTGCTGATTATTTCACGTCACTTGGTTTTCAGATTCAGCCTGCACAGATTCGCGTTGCGAATGCTGCTCGCAAAGAGTTCGTTGTTTTTGGTGCACTCCTTCCTCATGGCAAAGAGAAGATTTTCGTGAATTTTTCTTTTGACCTCATGGACAAAAAAGTCCTGAATGCTACTTTCAAAACTCTCGGCGGGGCTGTGACGATGGATGGGACTTTTGTTGCTGATGAATTTGCTGCAAAACTGGCTGCGCAGTACGATACAGCTTTTTATAATCAGGTGGAGAAGGATTTGAAGAAGGTGAAGTAGTGTGTTATATATGAGTCCGACCTTTTTTCACTCTGCTTTTTATGGCTGACTCACAACAATCAAATTCTGCTTACGGTGCCGATCAAATTCAGGTTCTCGAAGGCCTTTCGGCTGTTCGTAAGCGCCCTGGTATGTACATCGGAACCACGGATATTGCTGGTCTTCATCACCTCGTGTGGGAAGTGGTCGACAACGCTATCGATGAAGCGATGGCTGGACATTGCAAGAATATTGAAGTTCGTATTTTGGCTGATGGAGGAGTTTCTGTGGAAGATGATGGTCGTGGTATTCCTGTGGATACTCACAAAAAAACTGGAAAATCTGCACTCGAAACCGTTATGACAATTCTCCACGCGGGTGGAAAATTTGGTGATGGCGGGTATAAAGTATCTGGAGGTTTGCACGGTGTGGGTAGCTCTGTCGTGAACGCCCTTTCTGTCAAAACTATTGCTGAAGTCTACCGTGACGGGAAAATCCATCGCCAAGAATATTCTTGCGGTCCTGCAGTCACGGAGCTCAAGACTCTCGGAAAAACTGATAAACGTGGGACGAAGATTACTTTCTATCCTGATGCGACTATTTTTGAGAAAATCGAATTCAATTTTGATACGATCATTGGTCGTATGCGTCAGCAGGCGTATTTGACCAAAGGTGTCACTATCAAAATTACTGATGAGAGGGATGACCGTGAGTATGGTTTCTATTTTGAAGGTGGTATTCGTTCTTATGTTCAACATTTGAATATGAACAAGGAAACGATCGGAGATGTGGTCTACACAGAAAAGAGTGTTCCAGAGGGCTATATCGAAATTTCTCTTCAGTATACGATGGCTTTCCAGGAATCCATTTTGTCTTTTGCTAATAACATTTTTACGCCAGAAGGTGGTATGCATCTCACGGGTTTCCGCTCTGCGTTGACTCGAACTTTGAATAACTATGGTCGTAAGTATGAACTTCTGAAAGAAAAAGATGAAAATCTTACAGCAGAAGATGTCCGCGAAGGTCTCACGGCGGTGATTTCTGTGAAGCTTGGAAATCCACAGTTCGAAGGTCAGACGAAGAGTAAGCTCGGGAATCCTGAAATGCGCACTGCTGTAGAATCTGTTTTCAATGAAACTTTTGTTCAGTATCTCGAAGAGCATCCTTCTCAAGCTCGTGAAATGTTCTCGAAGTGTTCACTCGCTGCTCGTGCGCGTCTCGCTGCTCGTGCTGCGCGCGACACGGTTTTGCGAAAAGGTCTTCTCGATGGACTTACGCTTCCGGGAAAACTCGCAGATTGCTCTTCCAAAGATCCGCTTGTTTCTGAGCTTTTCATCGTTGAGGGAGATAGTGCAGGAGGTTCTGCGAAGCAGGGTCGTAACCGTGAATACCAGGCAATTCTTCCTTTGAAAGGGAAAATTCTCAATGTAGAGCAATCGCGTCTTGATAGAATTTTGGGAAATAGTGAAATCAAAGCTTTGATTATGGCTCTTGGTGTTGGGATAGGTGAGCAGTTTGATATTGCTCGTCTGCGATACCACCGCATTTTCATTATGACGGATGCTGACGTCGATGGCGCTCATATTCGAACATTGCTTTTGACCCTCTTTTATCGCTACTTTAAGCCTCTCATTGAAGCTGGAAATATTTACATTGCTCAATCTCCACTCTACAAAATTGCTCAAGGACGACATGCTGAATACGCTTATTCAGATGATCAAAAAGAGAAAATTATGGCAAAATTTCCAAAAGATACGAAATTCTCTATTCAGCGCTACAAAGGTCTTGGTGAAATGAACCCGGAACAGCTTTGGGAGACGACTATGGATCCCGAACATCGATCATTTTATCAGGTCAATATTGAAGATGCTATTCGTGCCGACTCGGTTTTTGACACACTTATGGGTTCTGAAGTGGCTCCTCGTAAGAAATTTATTCAGGCTCATGCGAAAAAGGTCAAAAATCTTGATATTTAAAATTTCTTGACTTCGAGACTTTCTTCTCTATAATGGCTTCACTTTATGGCAGTTACTATCAATCGCAATACACAAGAATCTCCTGAGCGCTTCATTGCTCGCTTCAATAAGAAGGTGCAGCAAAGCCGAATTCTCGTGATGACACGAGAAAAACGTTATCGAACTCGCAAGATGACTCCTCGTTTGGTTCGCAATAAAGCTTTGAAGCGTGAGTACTATCGAGCACTCAAGCAGAAGTCTAAATTCATGTAATATTTTTCATGATTATTTCTCAGCTCCTTCGTGAAGGGGCTTTTCGTCTTTCTCCTCGATTGGATGCCTCGCTTTGTTCACGGGTTCTTTTGGCTTTTGTGTTGGGCATTTCTCAGGAATCTCTGGTGGCGCGGAGTTCTGATGTTGTTATTGATGAAAATGAGCAGCGATTTTTTACTTTGATTGAACGGTGTTTTTCTGGCATCCCTCTGGCATATTTAGTTCAGCGAAAAGAGTTTTATGGATTGGATTTTTATGTTGATGAGCGTGTGTTGATTCCGCGACCGGAGACGGAACTTTTGGTGGATGAGGTTTTGAAAGTTTCTGAAAAGGCTTCTTGTATTGCGGATATTGGCACGGGTTCTGGATGTATTGCAGTAAGCTTGGCGAGCAAGCTTCCGTTGGTTCATTTTCTGGCGGTGGACATTTCTCCAGATGCTCTGGAGGTAGCTCGTAGAAATATTTCTTCGTATCAATTTATTGATCAAATACAGCTTTTTCAGAGTGATTTATTGAATAGTATTTGTGATCGTGAGATTGATATTGTGGTTGCAAATTTGCCATATATTGGTGAAGATCAATTTCGATTCCTTGATTCTGAGGTTGAGAAAAATGAGCCTCATGTAGCGCTCTTTGGTGGTCATGATGGTCTTCAATTGTATAAAAAATTATTTCAACAAATTCTTGTGATGCCTTATCAACCTCAATATCTCTTGGGAGAATTTGGTTTTGGTCAAGCTGATGAACTTCGATTGCTTTTGAATCAATTTTTTGATCAAAAATGGAGTATTGTTCTGGATGGTGCTGGTATTGAGAGAATTTTTGTGGTGAAACTCTAATTACGATATACTCTGCCCATGCTCGAAAATCTGAAAAAATTTGTGATCGAACACCATGAAATTCAGGAAAAACTTTCGAATCCTGATTTGGATAGTTCTCAGTACAAAGTGCTCGGTCGACGTTTGCGACAATTGGAGAATATTACAAAACTTGCAGAAGAGTATGAGCATATTGAGAAAACAATTGCCGAGTCGAATGAAATATTGAAGACCGAAAAAGACCCTGAATTTTGTGCGATGGCTCAGCAGGATTTGTCTCAGGCTGAAGCTCGGAAATCTATTCTTTTGGAAGAGATTAAATTTGAACTTCTTCCGAAAGATCCAAATGATGAATTGAACTCGATTGTGGAAGTGCGTGCTGCAGTAGGTGGTGATGAGGCGGCACTTTTTGCTGGAGATCTTGCCCGTATGTACATTCGTTTTGCAGAACGTAATGGTTGGAAAGTCGAAGAACTTTCTCGTTCTGAGTCTGATGCCGGGGGATTCAAAGAAATGATTGTGCGTGTGACTGGCCAGGGTTCGTATGGAAAGTTGAAGTACGAGAGCGGTGTTCATCGTGTCCAGCGTATTCCTACGACGGAGGCGCAAGGGAGAATTCATACGTCGACGGCGACGGTGGTGGTCTATCCTGATATTGAAGAAGTAGAGGTTGGCATCAAGCCGGAAGATATTCGTATGGATTTCTATCGTGCTTCTGGAAAAGGCGGTCAGGGTGTGAATACGACGGATTCTGCCGTGCGTCTCACCCATGTCCCGAGTGGTCTCGTTGTTGCGTGTCAGGATGAACGAAGTCAGCTCAAAAACAAAATTCGTGCGATGTCGATCTTGACGGTTCGTCTTTACGCCTTGGAACAGGAACGACGACAAAAAGAGCTCGGAGAAAAGCGTTTGAGCCAGATTGGAGGAGGGGATCGTTCTGAGAAAATTCGCACGTATAATTTCCCCCAAGATCGCATCACGGATCATCGTATCAAAATGAGCTGGAGTAATCTGCCGGCGATTATGGACGGCGATATTGAACAAATGACGATCGCGCTTCATGCTGCGGATCAGGAGGAATTGATCAAGAAGGCTGCCGGGCTTTCTGCGTAATGAGAATATTTATGAAATCAGTCGATGTTATCAATGTGGCGGGACTCTTGATGGATGGGAAGAACGATGGCTTGGAATCTGAATTGAGACGTCTCGGCGTCCGTTCAGTTCGAACTTTTGCTCCGACGCCTCGTGAGTCTGCGCGCGAACATCCGCGCTATGCTATAGAGCGACTCATGGGGATGATTCAACTAGCGGTGCAGGAAATACAGAAGGAATTTGGTGAGCCTAATATTCTTCTTTGTGGACGATCGTATGGTGGCTTTATGGCTCTCCAGGCTGCTCTTGGAATGGATTTTGATTCCATATTCCGCGTGGTTCCGATCGAGGCTCCGCTTCATCCAGATGTTCCTGTCCCCATTCCATCTGTTATGAAATTCTTTGCTGATTGTAGTGTTCATTATGATGAACGTTCTCGATTGGCTCAACGGGCTGTAGATCATTTGGGTGCTGCTGGAACCTCTCGTCTTGTTTTGGTTCAGGGTGGTGCAGAAGATGCCATGGTGCCGAATGCTGCGCATGTTTTGCCTGGCGATTTTGAGACGATTGAATTTTCCAGTGACGCTTTCGATTTTGGATCTGCGGAGCGTGGTAGTGGTCTTGTCGTGAAACTTCCGGACCATCTGGGGCGTCGAATGGATTGGAAATCACGTTTTTTGCCCCCAGGGCTGGATCGATATGCAAATCATCTTTTTTGGAGTGATGACAAGATGGATGCCGTGATGAAAATTATTCAAAGTGCTGCGACTTCGCCTACTTCATAGTATGGCATCCCAAACTCTTTTTTCTTTGAAGCGCTTGTTTGCAGATAGCTATTGCGACGGTTGCGAGATTTTTGACTTCTCTTGATTTGTGATTTTTAAATTTATTGAGCTGTGAAAAAGCTTTTTGTAAGCCATTTTTTGTTCGTATGATTCCGACTTCTTGCCACATGATTTCTTGTATTTTTTTGATAATCTTCTGGTGCGTATTGGAGATATTTTTTTCTGATATTTCTTTTATTTTGAAATTTGTTTGCTGTATTTTTGGCAAATTTCCACCTATTTCTGATGCAAAAACTGCTGCCTCCAAGAGAGAGTTGCTGGCGAGACGATTGGCTCCGTGAAGCCCCGTTCTGGCACATTCACCGATAGCAAAGAGATTTTTTATGGATGTTTCTGAGCGAAGATTCACTTCGATTCCTCCGCAGAGATAGTGCGCGACTGGTGTGATTGGAATTGGGTTTTTTCCGAGAATGTAACCGTTTTTTTTGAGGTGGGTGAATATTTCTGGAAATCTTTTTTTGAGTTCTAATAGTTTTTTCCTCTTCGTGGACTTCGTATTTTCGAATGTCAGAAAAACTTTTCCATGCTTTTGTTCTTCGTAGATGGCACGACTCAGGATGTCGCGAGCAGCGAGTTCTTTTGTGAATCTTTTTCCTTCGTGATTTATGAGAATTCCTCCTTCTCCGCGAATGGCTTCAGAAAGCAGAAAATGTCGATTATTTTCTTTTTTGAAAAATGCTGTTGGATGGAATTGAATGAATTCCATGTCGCGCACGCCTGCGCCTGCGCGGAGTGCTATTGCTATTCCGTCGCCAGTGGATTCTGTTGGATTGGTGGTGTGTGCGAAAACTTGTCCTGTTCCGCCAGTACAGAGAACGACGACTTGAGTTGGAACTTTTATGATTTTTTTGTTTCGTAGGAGTTTGATTCCTTTGCAAGTTTTCTTTTCGATGATGAGGTCGAGTGCGAGAGTATTTTCCCAGATGGTGATATTTTTGTGACTTCGAACTTTTGCTATGAGCGCTTTTTCTATGATTCTTCCAGTTGCATCTTTTGCGTGTATTATGCGGTTTTCTGAGTGTCCACCTTCGAGTCCGAGTGCGAGATTTTTATTTTTTTCTTGATCAAATTTTACTCCGAATTCTATGAGTTTTTGAATCGCTTGTGGACCTTTTTGTACGACATACTTCACTACTTCCCGAGAGTTGTGAAACGCACCGGCCTTCATTGTATCTTCGATATGTTTTTCAAAATGATCAGTTCCGCTGAGAACTGCGGCGATTCCACCCTGTGCGTATGGAGTGGATCCACTGGAAAGTTTTTTCTTGGTGACGAGGAGGACGCTTCCTTTTTCTGATGCACTGAGTGCGGAGAGAAGTCCGGCGATTCCTGAACCGATGACGACGATGTCAGGAGATTTTTGGGAAAAGTTTTGCAAGGATCGTTTCTTCATTTTCTGTGCTGCTATCGATAATAAGGTCGGCGGCGTCATAATAGCTTTTTTTCCTTTCTTTGAAGAGGGTTTTGAGACTTTTGAGGTTTGGTCTTTGAGATGAACTTAGAGGGTCATTTTGTATTCTTTTTTGGAGAATGTTGATTGGGCAGTTGAGCAAGACTAAAATTCCATTTTTTTTGAGTAAGTTTCTATTTCTTTGTTCAATCATGGATCCGCCTCCTGTGGCTATTATAAGCTTCTTTTTTTGACTTATTTTTTTGATCAATAAGCTTTCTTGTACTCTAAAGTATTTCCAGCCCTTTTTTTGTATAATTTCTTTGATCGTTCTCTTTTCTCTTTTCTGTATTTCGTTATCTACATCAATGAATTTATACTTCATTATGCTTGCTAATTTTTGCCCTATCGTTGTTTTTCCGCTTCCACGCATTCCGATGAGTACGATATTTTTTTCTATTTCTGTGAAATATTGTCTATAGTCTGCCCAAAATTGTGGATAACTTTTTTGTATACATGATGGATTTTCTATTTCGATCATGGGAAATTTGCTTTTTAGGACGGCAAAAATCATGGCCATCCGGTGGTCGTCGTAGGTTTTGATTTTGATCGATTTTTTGATCTGGAGATCTGGGTTTCCGTGAATTTCGAGACTATTTTTAGTTTTCTTTACCTTGATTCCTAGCTTTCGAATTTCGTTGGTGAGTGCCTGGAGTCGGTCTGTTTCTTTGACTGTGAGGTGATGGATACCGGTGAGCGTTGTTTTTCCTTTTGTGACGGCGGCGAGCACGGCAAGTGTCATGGATGTATCTGGAAAAGTGTTGCAGTTGATTTTTGTTCCCAGTTTTTTCATAGCTTGGAAGAATCCGTATTCACCTTGTTTTGTGTTTTTTGGAATATTGAACGATATTTTTTTTCTGTGGAGATGGGCGATTCCTGCAAAATAACTGGCTCCTGCAGCGTCACTTTCGACTTCGTATGTTGCTTTTTTGTATTGTGTTTTTTTGATTTCAAAAGTTTTTCTCACCTTTGTGAGCCCTGTTTTTTTTGTGATGTGTGCGCCAAATTTTTTCATGACATCGAGCGTGAGGTCGACATATGGTTCTGATGAAATTTTCCCGACGACTTGGATTTCTGATTTTTTTTCTGTGAGTGGTGCGATCATCAGGAGACTCGAGAGATATTGGCTACTCATGTTCGCGTTGGTTTGAATTTTTCCTCCGGTCAATTGGCCACCCTCGATTTCCAAGGGAAGAAAGCCATTTTTTTTGAGATAAGTGATGTGTGCGCCCCATGCGCGAAGTGCGTCCACGAGTTCTCCGATTGGGCGTTTTTCCATGTTTTCATCTCCGCGAATGATACTTTTTTGCGGAATAAGTGTGAGCAGGGAAGTGAGAAATCGCGTCGTGGTTCCTGCGTTTCCTGTGAAGAATTCTTTTTTGGTTGGATGAAATATTCCACCGTGGACTTCAATGATATTTTTTTTTCTTTCTATTCGAATTCCTAAATCTTTCAGTGCTTGGATCATGTAGCCTACATCTTTCCCTTCCGGAAGATTTTTTATAGTATTTTTCCCGTGCGCGAGCGCGGCGATGATGAGTGCCCGGTTGGCGAGACTTTTGGTTCCTGGAATTTGGAAATGTTTACTCATATTGGACCACTATAGCTTTTCCGATTTTTTTTGGAATGGCGACATAGAGAATTTTTCCACGCTTTTTTTTGTCGAACTGCATCGTTTTTCGAATTTCCGTAGCTTTGATGTTTTTCGGAACTTGTGTTGGGAGCTCATAATTTTCGAGCAATTTTCTTATTCGATCTGCATGTTTTGCTTTCAGGATTCCTTCGGTGACGGCCCATTTATTTTCTTCGACCATGCCGATACTGATCGCTTGTCCGTGAGTGAGGTTGAAGTTGCTGAGTTTTTCGAGAGCGTGGCCTACGGTATGCCCATAATTGAGTACCATTCGAAGGCCCGACTCTCGTTCATCTTTGCCGATGATTTCGAGTTTGATCCGTATTGATCGTACTAAAATTGTATTCAAAATATCAGGATGGAGACTGAGAATTTCATCTTTTTTATGTTCAAGAATTTTGAACAGTTTTTTGTCTCGGATCACACCATATTTAATCACTTCTGCAAGTCCACTCATGAGCTGTTCTTGCGGAAGCGATGTGAGGAAAAATGGATTAATGAAAATGGCGCGAGGTTGATGAAAAGTTCCGAGCAGGTTTTTCCCCATTTCCAGATTCACGGCAGTTTTGCCTCCGATGGCGGCGTCGACCATCGAGAGGAGAGTTGTGGGAATTTGAATGAGCGGCATGCCGCGCATGTAGATCGATGAGACGAATCCTGCGAGGTCTCCGACCATGCCGCCACCCAACCCAACCATCGTTTCTGATCGAGTGATGCCTTTTTCGAGCATTTGTGTTGCGAGTGATTCGACCGTTTTGAGAGATTTTGATTTTTCGCCGCCGGTGATGACGAAAAATTCTGATTCAACTTCACTTTTTTTCAGAAGGATTTGAAGTTTTTCTCCGTAGAGTGCGTATGTGTTTTTGTCTGTCACGAAGGCATATTTGTGCTTCCCGCGTTTTTTGAGTTCTGAAGCAATTTTTTCGAGGAGCGGTTTTTGGAAATGCACAACACATTCTCTCCTGTGAGGTTCGATACTGATCTTCAATTTTTTTGTGAGGAAAAACATGGAAGGGGATTTAGATGCTTCGTCCGACGGCTTCTGCGATTTTTTTCACTTCTTCCATCATCACGAAAAGTTCTTCTGGAAGGAGCGCCTGATCGCCGTCACAAAGTGCTTCTTTTGGATTTGGATGAATATCAATCATGAGTCCGTCAGCGCCGGCCGCAATGGCGGCTTTTGACATTGGAGCGACGAGCCTCTTCTTTCCTGTGGCGTGGCTTGGATCGACGATTATTGGCAAATGGCTGAGCTCTTTGATGAGCGGAACCGTGTCGAGCGCGAGTGTATTTCTGGTGTCGGGCTCGAATGTGCGAATGCCTCTTTCACAGAGAATAACTTCGTGATTTCCGTTTGCGAGAATGTATTCGGCTGCGAGAAGGAATTCTTTGATCGTCGAGCTCATGCCACGTTTGAGGAGAACGGGTTTGTTGGATTTTCCAATTTCTTTGAGAAGATCGAAATTTTGCATGTTGCGTGTGCCGATCTGGAAAATGTCGGTGTACTTGTGCACCATGTCGATCGTGCGTAAATCCATAACTTCTGTGACGACCGCCATGTCAAATTCATCGCCTATGGCTCGCAAAATTTTGAGTCCGTCTTCTTTGAGACCTTCGAACGCGTATGGATTGGTGCGAGGTTTGAATGCACCTCCACGAAGAATTTTTGCACCAACTTTTTTGGCTGCTTGTGCACAGAGTCGTGTCTGTTCTTCTGTTTCGACGGCGCAGGGACCGATCATGAGGGCGATTTCTTTTCCACCGATGGTGGCATTTTTGACTTTAATCACAGTGGATTCGTGTTTGGTTTCGCGGCTCGCGAGTTTGTATGGTTGAAGGACTGCCATGACGTTGGCGACGCTTGGAAGTGAGCGGACGTGATGCTCGTCGAGCTTCCTTTCATCTCCGATGACGGCAATTACGGTGCGTTCTGTGCCGTACAGTGGCATTGGTTTGAGCCCTTCATTTTTTTCTATTTCATTGATGACGCGCTCGATGTCTTCTTTTGGAGCGTGGCGTTGCATGACGATAATCATAGTGCTGGAGTTATTGTTATGAGTTTCAATAAAGACATTGCTGTCCTGACTTTTGTGCGGCCTGAAAGGGTGATGGAACTATCATAGAGAAAAGGGTAAGAAAATAGAAATAAAAAAATCCCTTGAGAATTCAAGGGATTTTGGAATGTGTGTATGGAATTACACGCCCTCGAACCTCAAGGATTTTGAGTAAAGTAAAAATAAAAGAATTGGTGGGCGGTTTTCATTGGTTCGATTATAATCGTTTTTTTAGCATTTCGTCAATTTTTTTCATGGCTTCATCTTTGAATGAACCGAAGAATTGCGATGTTTTTTGGAAAGATTTCGTGAATGATGTGAAGTTTTTTTTGGTGATGATTTTCGAAAGTTTTTTGGTTTCTTTTTCTAGTGTGTGAATGACTTTTTTGTTTTCTGGATTGAGCATTTCGATGGCGGCGTAGAGAAGGGGATCCTGTGAAAAGAGTCGACCGATCATATCCATTTCTAGACGATAAATGGGACTTGCGATTTCGAGAGTTTTTTTCAAGGGAATCTTGAGTTTTTCGAGAGTATTTCCGAGAACAATAGTGTGGAAATGCAGGAGAACTTGGATAACACTCATGAGTTGATCGTGTTCTTTTGCCTTCATCTCAACGATTTTTGCACCTCCTTGCGTGAACCATTGATGCACTTCTTTGATCGTTTTTTTCTGTGCGCGTCCTGGACACATGACGACGACTTGGTTTTGTAACCCGTTTTTTCCTGCGCGAAACATGGGGTGGAGGCCGATCACTTCTGCCGGACTCTTCATCATTTCTTTGATGGGACGGACTTTGAGGGACGTGACGTCCATGAGAATTTGGCTCTTTCTGGTCCACTTCATGCACTGTCGAATAATCTTTTCTGTGAGATGAAGTGGTACGGAAAAAATAACGACGTCTGATTTTTCAATGAGTTCTTTGTTGGTGAGTTCTGTTTTTTGATCGCTTATGAAAACTTCGTGTCCGATTTTTTTGAAATATTCTGCGAAGAAGCTCCCCATAATTCCTTTGCCGCCGATGACGCCGATGACTTTTTTCATAGTTAATCTCGGGCTTTCAGATAACATTCTTCGCAGTACATGGTTGTTGCGGTTTCTTTGCTGAGATTCGTGATCGTGTTTTTTCCACAGGCATCACATGGTCTCCACATGAATATCCGTGGATTTCTCATTGAAACTCTGTGCGCGTGGCGACATTTGAAACATTTCTCTGGGAGCGCCATTCCTATTTTTTTGTAGAACTCGAATTCTTCTTTGATGATTTTGAATTTTTTATTGCAAGATGTGCAGGAGAAAACTTCATTCAATGTTTTTTCGGAACCTTCTGAGAGATTTTCTGGAGGAGATTTTTTTTCCTGAATAGTGGCGATATCTTCTTCATTTTTCCATTGAAAACCTTTTTGGAGAGCCATTTCTTTCGTGAGTGGATACCATTGTTGTGCGAGACTTTCGTTGTATGCGAATGGAGCGATTTGTTTTGGGAAATATTTTCCAAACTCTCCGGTGCGTTTCATGTGTTCTTTGATTTTTTCGACCATGATTTTATATTCCTCTGGGCTATATTCTTTGTTGAGAATGTGAAATTTTTTTCTTTTGAGTCCGACACAACCGAAAAGATTACTGCTGGATTGGCAAAAAGCTGAGTAGGAACATTCACTAATTTGTTCGAGAGTTTGTTGGCAGTAGGTGATTTTTGTCGCGTTGTATCCTGCGGTGACACTCATCGCGATGAGTTCTCCACCTCCGCATTCTGCTGTATCGATGCAGTCTTTGAGCGGCATGAAACCTTGTGTCACGTATCTGCAGTCCCAGAGATCGTTTCCGTCGAAACAGCAATATGCATTTTTGCAGTTCACCAGATAATTCCCAATGGAGTCTTCACTCTTATAAATTTTGAGATATCTCTCAGGGAATTTTTTTCTGAATTCCGCGAATTCTTTTTTGTATTCTTCGACCCTGTTTCGTGAAGTGAGTGACTTTATTAATTCTTCGTATTTTTCTTTTCCGACGAATTCGTTTTTGTAAAAATATTCTTTGTGATGCAGGTTTACACACATGAAGCAATTATTGCATCCGATGCAGTCGTAGAGGAAAGCGCTGTCGCGACATTGTGCGCAATTCTGGAGAAATGATGAGTGGTGGCAGGAGATAGAGTCGATACATTCATAGCAGAGTTCGGATTTTCCTGAACGATAGAGATCGCAGCAATCTATCCCCGAGTTCATACTGTAACTGTAATAAGAATCACGACTTTCGTCCGAGTCGAAGATCATATAACAGTTTTTGTTTTTTCCGGAATGGTTTGTGTATGCGGAATTTTCGTCGTACTGGTATGCGGTAAAGAGTGCGGGTCTCGGCACTTTGAGAGCGAGTTCGTAGAATTGTTCGAAAAATGGTCGATTGAAATCGAAGTCTTGGGCGTAATCTTTAGCATCCCATTTATCACTGTGCCAATATTCCATTTTGTAGATTTTGTATGGTTTTTCCTGGGAATAATTGGAAATGATCTGTTCTCCGGTGACATCGCAGATTCGTTTGTAGAGGTTGATGTGATTTATAAACATCATGAGATGTTGTTGTCGGCAATCGAAACATTCTGTTGGTTCCGGAATTTCACATTTTTGATAGAGGAGTATGTCTTCTGGCAGAATTTGGAATTCTTTTGTACAGGATGTGCAAATCATGCAATGATTATACACGATGCTTATCGACACCCATACACACTTCATGGAACCGCAATTTTCCGCTGATCTCTCTGATGTTTTGGCTCGTGCACACGAAGCTGGAGTGATGAAAATGGTGAATGTCGGGTGTACGGAAATAGCATCTGAGAAATCCGTGGAGATGGCAGAGAAATATGATTTTTTGTTTGCGACACAGGGGCTTCATCCCTCTCACTGGGAGGATTTTTCGGAAAAATTGATGGTGAAATTTTTTGATGCGGCGAGTGGTTGTAAAAAAGTTGTGGCGATTGGGGAGGCGGGTTTGGATTATCATTATAAAAATGCGAATCCGGAGATGCAGCAGAAATCGTTTCGGGCTCAGATGAAACTTGCGGAAGAATTGGATTTGCCTGCCATTATTCATTGTCGCGATGCGTCGAATACTGATCTGAGCGCAAGTCGAGATATGATTTCTATGATGAAAGAATTTCCGAAAGTGCGTTGTGTGATGCACTGTTTTGCGCAGGATCGACAGTATGCGCGTGAGGTTTTGGAAATGTCACAAACGAATCCGAAGGGTGGGCATGTTTTTTCTTTTAGTGGAATTCTGACGTATCCGAAGACGGATGAGGTTCGATTTGTGGCAGGAATGGTGCCGCATGATCGGATTGTGGTGGAGACTGATAGCCCCTATCTGCCGCCACAAATCAAGCGTGGTCAGCGCAATGAAACTGCGTGGATTGTGGAAACGGCGAAGAAACTCGCGGAAATTCGGGGGGTTTCTTTTGAGGAGATTTCTGAAATCACGACGAAGAATGCGGAGAGGTTTTTTGGGATTTAGTTTGTTGATTTTATCCTTTAAGTGCTTCTCTCAGAGTCTTTTTTTCTTTCGGTGTCACCAGTTTCTCGAATCCGAGTTTCTGTGATTCTTTGATGCGCTTCTCGGTTTGCGGGACGTTTCGGAGTTCTCCTGAGAGTCCGATTTCTCCGAAGGCGACGGTTTTTTCTGGAAACGGTTTTTTGGTAAATGAGGAAGCAATCGCCAGTGCTACCGCTAAATCGCCGCTCGGTTCTTCTATTTTCATGCCGCCGACGATGTTCACGAAGATGTCTTGATTTGCGAGATTGAGTTTTCCGTGTTCCTGGAGGACAGCGATGATCATTTGCAATCTGTTGGTGTCGAATCCGTTGGAACTTCTTTTCGGATATCCGAATGCAGTGATGCTTGTGAGCGCTTGGACTTCCACGAGCAGCGGGCGTGTGCCTTCGAGTGTGCAGGTGATGACAGATCCGATCGCGTCTGGGCTTCTGCCGTCGAGGAAAAGTTTGGATGGATTGGTGACTTCCTGGAGACCTTTTTCGTTCATTTCGAAAACGCCGACTTCGTTGGTGGAACCGTAGCGATTTTTGTTGCTGCGCAGGATTCGCATTTGATGGAAGCGTTCACCTTCCAGGTGCAGCACGGCGTCGACGAGATGTTCGAGCACGCGCGGGCCCGCGAGGGTTCCTTCTTTGGTGACGTGACCGATGAGGAGCAGGGGAATATTTTGTGATTTTGCTGTCTGCGTGAGGACTTCTGCGCAGAAACGGACTTGGCTGATAGATCCGGCGAGCGATTCGATGTCGCTGGATTGAATGACCTGGATGGAATCGAGAATTACGAAATCTGGTTTTTGATTTCGGATGACGTCCATGATTCTTTCGAGATTATTTTCGCAGAAGAGCTGGATGTTCTGTGGTTCGACACCGAGCCTTTTGGCTCTTGCTGCCAATTGATTTACGGATTCTTCGCCAGAGACGTAGAGAACTTTTTTGTTCTTTTTTCCGAGTGCGCCGCAGACTTGCATGGTCAAAGTAGACTTTCCAATACCCGGTTCTCCCGAGAGCAGGATAACGCTGCCTTCGACGATGCCACCGCCGAGAATGTGATCGAGTTCGTGAATTCCTGTTTCGATGCGGGCGTGATCTTCGTTGACGTCGAGGAGACTCACAGGTTTTGAATTCGAGAGAAGATGTCTGTTTTTGCTGATGGGATCAGCTTTCCCTATGTTTACGACGTCTTCCTGAAAAGTATTCCAGTTGTTGCACTCGGGACATTTCCCGATCCATTTCGTGGATTGGTAGGTGCAGGTTTGGCAAACGAAAACGGTTTTGAGTTTCATAAAGTTTTGAGAATGGTATTGTAAACTTCCTCAGTTTTTTTCACCATGTCGCGGACGTCGAATGATTTTTTCACGAGTTTGTGACCTTCTTGGGCGAGTCGATGAGCGAGATCTTTGTTCTTCAACAAGCGGAGAATCGCGTATGCGAGTTCACTGGATTCTGCTGGAAGGACGAGGAGTCCGGTGACGTTGTTCGTGATGATTTCTGGAATGCCACCGTTTTTGGTGGCGATAATTGGGAGTTTTGCCGCCATAGCTTCCAGGAGCACGAGACCGAACGCTTCGTTGAGACTTGGGAGTACGAACATGTCGCTGGCGGCGAGCAGATGCGGAATATTGTGCTGATATCCGAGGAGTGAAATTTCTCTTTCGAGTCCGAGTTTCTGGATTTTTTTCTCTAATACTTTTTTTTGTGGACCACTGCCGACGATGATGATCTTGAAATCAGTGTTTTTTTCTTGAATTTTCTTGGCCGCTTCGAGCAAGTATAGAAGCCCTTTTCGTGGATGAAGTTCAGCGACCGTGATGATGACTGGAGTTTTTTCACTGACTTTGAAAATATTTTTTCTGATCTCTGCGTGATTCTCTTTTGTGAATGAAGCGAGTTGAAATTCGAATTTTTCCAGATCGATTCCGTTCGCGATGACGGATGTTTTGTCTTTGAGTGTTGGGTAATTCTTTTCGAGAAGATCTCTGTTTTTTTCTGAGATGGCGATGAGGTGCGCGATATTTTTGATCAATTTTTTCTTGATGAAATTTTTGAGAGGGGAGAGGACGAAAGGATCGTGTTCGGTCGTGATGAGTGGTGTTTTCATGGCTTTTGCTGCCATGTATGCGTAGCGGCCGCTTGCGGGATTCCAGATGTGTGCGTGAAGGAGATTGATCTGTAAATCTTCTATTTTTTCTTTGAGTGAAAAATAATGTCGTGGATTGTGTTTGTACTTGGCGATGAGGCGCATGACGTGGACTCCCTCGTCTTTCATTTTTTTGCACCATTCGTTCAGGCGATCGTGCCTCGAGCAGAGGAGTGAAACTTCGAATTTTTCTTTGTCCAGAAATCGTGCGAGTGAAAGCATGTGACCTTCTGCGCCGCCGATTTGAGTGGTGTCGGTGTAGAGGAGGATTTTTTTCTTTTTTGAGGTTTTGAGTGGCATGGTGGGCTCTATTCTAGAGGATGTGGAACTGGATTTCTACCCGGAGTTGTAGTGCTGTCTCTCTGACAATTCCATTGGGGCAATCGTGCTACCCCCATAGTTCCCATCTGAGCGTTCCAAGCATATCTAACGGGTCATGAACAAAACCTAACATTTTTATGACAAATTTATGAACTTTTTCTAATATTTTTCTGATTTGCCTTCTCCGCTGCGGGTCGCTATAATTCGACCGCCTTTTTGTGCGGGCGAGTAGCTCAGTTGGTAGAGCGGCTCCCTCTTAAGGAGATGGTCCCGGGTTCGACTCCCGGCTCGCCCACCACGTATTCTATGTTACAACAATTACCAAATATACTCACTTGGGCGACTATCTGGATTGTGTCTTGGGGAGTTTTCTTTTGGTTCATGCATAAAAAGAATGCTGATTACATACAGCACTTTCTTTTGACTGCAATATATTTTCTCTGTGTTGCAATTTTCACTTCTCTGATTTTCAGAGACCACATCGTTCGAGCTATTCAAAATTTTACGGCTACACCCTTCATTGTTCTTGGGTTTGTCATTTTAGCACATATTATTTTGTATATTTATATTCCGAAATATCTTCGAGAACCAAAAGAATATTTTGAAAAATATCCAAAAAGACAATACCTGAAAATTGATAAAAGACGTTTAGTATCAAAATCTCTAGACATTTTATCTCAGCAAATATTTGTTGTTCTACTTGTGATGTTTTTACAAGATGCCAGTTTATCGCTTCACCAGATCATTATTGCCTTCGCAATCATTTTTGGTCTTGTTCATGCGCCGTTAATTGTAGTTGAGCGTGGGACATGGCCATCTTGGTACTTTACTGTGTTTTCTATTTTATCTGCTATTATTTTCCCAACCTTAATTCTCAAAGTTCAATATGGTTTTGTGTATAGCTATATAGTTCATTGGGTATTTTATACATTCACAGCAGTGGGTTTCTGGCTCATTTTTCCAAAACGTTAAGAAAATCAAAACTATGATTTCCAAAAAACTTAAAATTCTTGAATATTCTTGGTTTATTATAGTAATTTTACTTTTTGTGGTTTCAGTACAGATGATAAAAAGTGGTTCCTTGGTAAATCAAATTGATTCTTTCGGTATTTTGGCGCCTGTTATTTTTGTTCTATTGAAAATATCAACTTTAGTTATAGCACCCTTGGGAGGCACTCCACTTTATTTTATTGCCGGCTGGCAGGTACCCCATATATTGGACACGCAACTTAAACAGTTGCACAATTAGTCC
>ERZ1292633.493-Hain-H41-02um-R1-493-length-45673-cov-56_pt1 | contig 45673 bp, 53 predicted proteins | sample MGYA00564406_ERZ1292633 | MGnify/ENA primary metagenome ERZ1292633 (study PRJEB36523, sample SAMEA6512639) | groundwater metagenome | collected 2019-01-08 | study: AquaDiva: Metagenomics assemblies of 32 groundwater samples | reverse complement strand
CCACTGCGCGCCGTCCAACGAGGGCCTTCCTAGGCCGCGCGTTGCGCGAGCACAGGAGATCAACCAGCCCCCATCCCGCCTCCCCCTCCTTGCCGCCACCCCACTCCGACTGATAAAAGAAAGAGTTATCACCCAGCGACGCCAGGCGATGCCCTGATCCCCTGTCCCGTTGGCCTCCCCTAACCACGAAGAGAAACTCTATGTCCCTGCCGGTTGAGAAATCTGCGTCCGACGAATTGCGACGAGAAGTGCTGCGACGGCGCACATTTGCCATCATTTCCCATCCGGACGCCGGAAAAACCACGTTGACGGAAAAACTCCTGCTCTACGCGGGAGCTGTCCACCTGGCCGGCGCAGTGCAAGCTCGCTCCAGCCAACGTCAAGCCAAGTCCGACTGGATGGAATTGGAGCAGGCGCGCGGCATTTCGATTACGTCCACTATGCTGCAGTTCGACTATCAAGGTGCGCGGGTCAATCTGCTCGATACGCCGGGCCACCAGGACTTCAGCGAAGACACGTATCGCACGCTCATGGCGGTGGATAGCGCCGTCATGGTGCTGGACGGCGCCAAGGGTATCGAACCGCAAACCAAGAAACTCTTTGCTGTCTGCCGCAAACGCGGCATCCCGATCCTGACCTTCATCAACAAGATGGACCAGCCTGGCCGCCATCCGTTCGACCTGCTGGATGAAATCGAGCGGACGCTGGGAATGACGGCGGTGCCTTTCAATTGGCCGATCGGCGAAGGGTCCGGCTTTCAAGGGGTCTACGATTTTCAACACCGTCAGGTGCTGTTCTTCCAGCGCACGGCGCACAATCAACGCCGCGCTCCGATGACGGTCGAGGCCTTTCCCAATCCGAAACTGGCGGAGACGCTCGGCGAGGCCTACGGGCCGCTGCAGGAAGAGATCGGCCTGTTGACGGGCGCAGGCACCTCCTTCGATCGCGACCGGTTCCTCGCGGGTGAACTCACGCCGGTCTTCTTCGGCAGCGCGTTGACCAACTTCGGCGTCGGGCCGTTCCTGGATGCCTTTACCAAACTCGCGCCGCCTCCCGGACCGCGCCAGACGGCCCAGGGCCTGATACAACCGACCGACGAAGCGTTCTCCGGCTTCGTGTTCAAGATTCAGGCGAACATGGACCCGCAGCATCGCGACCGCATGGCCTTCCTCCGCATCTGCTCCGGGCGCTTCGAAAAAGACATGATGGTCCATCATGCGCGCCTGGGCCGCAAGATCCGGATGACACGCCCCCATCGCCTGTTCGGCCGCGACCGCGAAACGATCGACGAGGCCTACCCCGGCGATGTCGTCGGGTTGGTGAACCCCGGCCTGTTCACGATCGGCGACACCCTGACTTCCGATCCCGCGCTGACCTTCGATCCCATTCCGCACTTTCCTCCGGAATGTTTCGGCCTGTTGCGCACGCAGGATATTTCGAAGCACAAGCAGTTTCAGAAGGGGCTCAAGCAGCTCGAAGAAGAAGGGGTTATGCAGATTTTTTATTCACCCGACCATGTGCGCCGCGAACCGGTGCTGGCCGCGGTGGGTGAATTGCAGTTCGACGTCGTCATGTCCCGCCTGGAGAATGAATACGGGGTGAAGACATCCGTGGAGCGCCTGCCCCATGCGCGGGCCCGCTGGATCGTCGGCGATCCTGCCACGATTTCGGCCGTCTATTGGCCGTCCGACACCATCCGGCTCGTCGATCAGCAGGGCCGCGGCGTCATGCTGTTCACCACCGAACACCTGCTGGCCTACTGCATCAAATCGAACCCGTCCATCAAGTTCCTGTTGCGGGAAGAAGTGGCCGGGACGGAAGACTGACCGGCGGACGTGGAATCCTGACATTCCCGAGCCCTGCCCTCTTCGTGATTATCGTATCTCCGACCAATTCAGCTATACTGGACAACTGCTTCGTTCGACTGCCGTGGAAACGAGCTTACGCTCAAGCTCGTTCTTCAGGATTCTCAACGACCATCCATCCTAATGACTCATCGCTATTGGGATTTGAACCGTCAACCCGCTTTGCCGGAAACGGTCAGTCGGTCCACGCTGTGTTGACAGCAGATTGAGTGTCCAGTAATACTGGACACTCGGACCGCGACGATCACCATGCGGCGCACGTCCTGTTCCGGAACGGATGATTCGCTGCGAACCGGCATACTATTCACGCCACCACAATGTGAGCTTGTCATGCCATCGGAGATGCACAGAAGTATCGTGGTTAGCCTGACCCTCGCTGTCTTCCTTGCGGGATATGGCATCCTCTTCCTCACGGGGGTGACGACTATCCGGCACCTCCTCGACAATGTCATCTCGGCCTATCTGCTGGGCTGGGCATTGTATGGCATGTTTGCGCGGACACCCCTCCCGGAAACAGGCACACGCTTCCTTCTCACGACGGGCTCGCTGGTGTTCTGCTGGGTGCTCGCAGAAGGAGCCGTCCTGATCGACCTCGTTGATTACCGGGCCCTCTTCGGTTCGTACGAATCCGGCACGGCCCTGAGCGTGGCGGGACGACGGTTCGACAAGGAACTCTTGTGGCGGCACGATCCGCACTATCAGTACGAAGCGCCGTACCAGGGAAACATCGGCGCGGCGCTCTGCATTCCTCCCGATCCGGCGCGAACGGTGGCCGTGCGTTACGATCGCAACGGATTTCGCAATGCCCGCGACCTCGAATCGGCCGAGATCGTGGTGATCGGAGATTCGTACATGGAAGGGTACTTCACGCCGGACGAAAACTTAATCACGACGCGGCTGAGTGAACTGCAAGGCAAGTCTGTCGCCAATCTGGGGCATTCAGGATATGGTCCTCAGCAGGAATTGGCCGTCCTGCGGCGGTTCGGCTTACCACTCGCACCCAAGACCGTGATCTGGGCGTTTTTTGAAGGCAATGATTTTTCCGATGCGGAGAAATACGAAGAGAAGGCGCTCCGGTCCGGCACCGGCTGGTGGCAGGATTTCTGGTTTCGGTCATTGAGCAGAAATGTCTCGGCCCTCCTGTTCCGCCCGGATCAGCAATGTACGCCGGATGATTCCCTCAAGGAACTCCGAGCCGAGTTTCTCGACGCCACGCACAGGACGACAACCGTATTTTTCGCCTCCGCCGAAGTGGAGCGGATATCAGACCTGACTCTTCGCAAGGCTGTCGTTCCGATCATCGAAGCAGCGAAACTCTGCCGTGACCGGAATATCCGCTTCCTCGTGGCCTTTGTTCCGGAGAAATTTCGGGTCTACCATGACCTCGGCAATGTGACGTTGGCGACGGAAGCGATTCGCCGATGGCAGGTCACCGATCTGCCTGGGCACATGCAGCGGCTGCTGGCGGATTTGGACTCACGCATCGAGCATGTCGATCTCACTCCGGCGCTGAAAGCCGCATCGCGCGCCGGCATTCCCACATACCTGACCGACGATACGCATTGGACGGACGAGGGCAACCGTGTGGCGGCTGAAGCCATTCACCGCGCATTACAAAGATCCCAGCGGCCGGGGCTCTTGCCGAACATCTGACCTCGTCGCGTCGCCACAACAGGCCGAGGCGGGAAACGCCACGATGATCTTCAAAATGTGTTATAACGAGCAGCGGTCCACGGGAGTGTCGGCCGACCCTGTGGAATGGTGAACGCGAGCACGATCACACCTCTAACTGCCCTTAGCGCCTCAGGCTAACTCGGCCTAGGTGCCCTGCCCGCCCCCTGTCATGGTTTCAGGTCCTGCCGCCCTCATGCTCGATCATCGGCATGGAACGGCGAAGCGCACTGACGCCGAGAGAACCCGGCTCGTGCACTCAATCAATGACCGACAATTGAACCGACAAACGTTTTGAGGAGAAGGACCATGCCGAAGGCAAGAACCGCAAAAAACTGTTACTACTGCGAGGCGGAAGACCGCATCAAGATGACCTTTATGCTCTGCGGCCTCTGCCATCGGCACTTCTGCAGCGCCCATGGCGTACCCGATCTGGAACAGTGCACGAAGTGTCTGGAGGCCAGCGAAGAAACGGAATAATCCTCACAGGATGCTGAAAAAGTCTGTCAGCCGCGTTCTGGCATCGCTCGCCGATCCGTGAATCGTGAACGTATCTCGTGGGGGTAAGAGCGTATGGCTTATGGCTGATAGCAAGTACGCCTACTCTCGATTTCTTGCCTTCCGCTATAAGCTATACGCCATAAGCTCTTTTGGCCCTTCCATTTAGGTGGCTATGGGACAGCCGACTCGTCAGGCCGTCTTCTTCTTTGGCTTCTTCTTGATGCCCACCATCACGGACACCTTCGCTTGCCGCGACAAGGCTTGATCGATCCGGCTTTTCCCGTTGGTCGTCAGAATGACCAGGCCGTTATGGTCCTCGATGCGTTGCAGCAGATGGGCCGCTCCGGCAGCGGTCGCGTGACTGGCGCCGGCCTTGCCCGCCCGGCCCGTGCCGAACAGCGCATCCGCGCCGTCGAAGAAGAGAATCGATCCGCTCCGCTCAGCCTCATCGAACACCCGGTTGATGTTCTTCTCGGTTTCGCCGACACGCCGGCTGACCACCGAAGCCAGGTTCACCTTTGCCAGATCCAATTGCAGTTCTTCCGCCACCAGTTCCGCCGCCTTATTCCGGTGAAGCGGTGTGGAACCGGACAGTACCACCACCGCCACGGACGGACGCTTGGCGCGAGTCGTCTTTGCGCGGCGCGCGGGCGCCGCTTTTTTCGTTCCTGATTTTTTCACCGCCTGCTTCGTGATCTTCTTGGCGACCGCACTCGTACGGCGCGCCACTTGTTTCCCAGCCATGCTTGCCTTCCTCTCACATCAATATTCAACGAGATCGCACACCCGCCGATGGGGCCTGCCATCATTACCACACTTCAGCCACTCAGCGCTTCTTGTCGAAGCCGGAATCCCGCCACTTTTCCAGCAGCGCGATCCGTCGCTCCAGTTGCGGGATGGTCGCCTGATCGACCCGGCCGCCTGTCCGCTTGATCAACTCCGCATTCAGTTGCCGATGATCCATCCCGCACTTCCGCGCCACCGCCCCGACCAGAGAACGATGTTTGTCCCGCAAGGTGTTTTTCTGATCATGCAACGCGACCGCCGGCTCCGGCTGCCCCTTGCCTTCCCCCGCAGGATCACCCTCGTCCGCGCCGATCAAGGCATCGAGCCTGGCCACGCCATTCAGCGGAATATATTCCTTCAACGAGGTCGCTGCCGTACCGAAGAGCGTCCGTTGCACCGCCGGCATGATTTCTTCGAGGACGTGATCGCGCTCGACCTTGATGTGCTTGGCATAATGCACCAGCGTGGCATCCTTCGGCAGGTAGAGCCAGGCCCGTTGCGGTTTCGGCACCTTATCCTGCATCCGCACAAACCGCCCGACGACCTGGCGGAAATACATCTCGGTCAACACGTTGGTCGCATACACACCGACCCGCAGGCGAGGAATATCGACGCCTTCGCTCACCATATTCACCGCCACCAGCCACTGTTGCTGCTTGTGATGCGCAAAGGTTTCGATGGTCTTCGAGGCGGATGGATCGTCGGACACCGCCACGAGCGCGCGCGTGCCGGTGAGCTTCAACACCAGATCCGCCACCTGCCGCGCATGGTCCTGATTCATGGTCACGATCAACCCGCCCGCATCCGCCTGCTCCTGCTTGCGCAGCCGCTGCAACTCGGCATGGGCATCACTCAAGACCGGACCCAGCCATGTCTCCTGGAGCAAGGCGGTCTTGAGCCGTTCACGCTGACGTTCGAAGGTTAACCCGTCTTCGAAGGTGGCCCGATGCTCGCGCCCGTCCGATAACCAGGTCAGTTCGCCTTCGTAACTCGGGAACAGAATCGGACGGCAGACCCCGTCACGAATCGAATGCGAATACCCATAGGTGAAATCCGCCTGGCTTTCGCCCTGCTCATAGCGCACAAAAGGAATCGGGTTGTTATCTGAACGGAAGGGAGTGCCGGACAGCGCCAGACGAAAGACCGCTTCGCCGAAGGATTCGCGCAGCGCTTTGCCCCAATCCTTGCCGTCACCGGCATGGTGCAACTCATCGAGGATGACGAGAGTTTTGCGACTGCGGCAGGCGCGCCGGAACACTTCCGGCGCCAGACAGACTTGCTGATAGGTCACAACCGCGCCGTGATAGTCACGCGCCTCGCAGGCCTGCTCGTTCGAGAGGGCCGGATCGAGTTGAATGCCGACCTGCCCCGCCGCGGAAGCCCACTGCGTTCGAAGATGATTCGTCGGGCAGATCACCAGGACACGACTCGCGGCCCGATCGGCGAGATACTGATGTGCGATCCGGAGCGCGAAGCGTGTTTTCCCGGCCGCAGGCGTCGCGGTGACGAGATAGTCCTCCCGCTGCTGCGCCAACACATCGGCGACCGCCCTCGCCTGCCAATCCCGCAGCACGGCTTTCCATGGTGCGAGCGTCACCGCCATCTCAACACACATCCTTTTCGTTGGCTTGCATCATCGGAACCCGGTCTCACTCCTTCGCCATCCCCCTGGATCGCCACCACACGTCATACGCCGCCAGCCCCTCTCCGCAATGGCTCGCCGGTGCGAGGAATCACAGAGACTGTCTGCCTGTCACTGATCTGGTAATGAGGTGTGACGCACACTCTGTCGGCACACCCTCACGATCGCGAGGCGGCCGACACGGTATGGGTGAGACGCATCATGTCTGTGCGGGATGGTAGCGCAAAACCGGTCAGGCAACAAGGGCCAAGAAGGACGATGCCGAGCCGAAACGGTGTTGATGGGTCATCCTGCGCGGGGGATAGACCGGCCGGAGTCGACGGTGGCAACGGGGTTGACACAAGACAGGCTCTCAAGGATCGAGCGGTGAGCCGGTCGTGACGTCCGTCATCGGCCGGCCCGCCTTACTGCTTAATCCCGGAACAATCTCACGGCGACTTTTTGCCCTTTGATGCGCGTCCGTCCGAGCGCCTCGATGATCTGCCGGGCCGCTTCTTCCTGCACATCCACCAGGGAGAATCGCTCCTCGACTTCGATCGCCCCGATCATACGCGACGGCACACCCGCTTCGTTGGCGATGGCCCCGACGAGATCGCCCGGCCTGATGCCCGCCGCCCGACCGGCCCCGACATAGACCCGCACGGTTCCGGCCGCCCGACCGCCGCGACTCGGACCACTGCGTGGCGCCCGCGCGCGATCCCCCTGCTGAGGAGCAGAACCGTATGCGGGACGCGACGGCCTGTAGGGCTCCGGCGCCCTGGTGGAGACTGCCGGGATTTCTTCTTCCGCCCGTTCACCGCCATGGGACCGGTAGACCAGCTTGATGGCCGCCGCCGCGATATCCGCCGGATCTGCCGACGCCGACAGCGCTTCCACGACACGACGAAAATCTTCGAGCTCGCCGGTCTCCAAGGTTTCTTGAATGGAGGCCTTGGTCCGCTCCAGCCGCTTCGCCAACAGATCACCCAGGGATGGCACAGCGGCGATCGTAATTTTCGCTTTGGTATGCTGTTCGACCGCGCGCAATAATCGCTGTTCACGCGGCTCGATGATCGTCATCGCCGCGCCTTCGCGCCCCGCCCGGCCCGTTCGCCCGATCCGATGGACATAGACTTCCAACGACGAGGGCAGGTCGTAGTTGATCACATGAGAGACGGATGGAATATCCAACCCGCGCGCGGCCACGTCGGTCGCCACGAGGAGTTCGGTTTGCCCGGAGCGAAAGGCCTGCATGACGCGATCCCGCTGCACCTGGCTCATACCCCCATGGATCGCCTCGGCGCGATAGCCGCGACCGTTCAGCGCCGCCGTCACTTCATCCACTTCCAACCGGGTCCGGCAGAACACAAGCGCCGACTTGGGCGTCGCAATATCCAACACGCGGGCCAGCGCGGACACCTTATGCTGTCGCGCCACCACATAGGCGGTCTGTTGCACACGCGGCGCGGCGCCTGCCTTCACCGGCTCACGGGCGATCGTGACATCCACCGGATTCTTCAAATGCCGGCGAGCGATGGACGCAATCCGCGGCGGCATGGTCGCCGAGAACAACGCGGTCTGCTTGCTGGCCGGAGTTTGTTCGAGAATGGCATCGAGGTCGTCGGCGAAGCCCATATCGAGCATTTCGTCCGCCTCATCGAGCACCACGACTTGCAGATCGGCCAGCTTTAAGGTCTTGCGGCGGAGGTGATCCAAGGCCCGACCCGGCGTCGCGACAATGACTTCCACCCCGCGCCGGAGCGCCTGCAGTTGCGGTCCCATCGCTTGACCGCCGTACAGGGCGAGCACCCCGATCTGCAGCTCCTTCCCGTACCGCTGCACCGCCTCACTCACTTGCACGGCGAGTTCCCGGGTCGGCACCAGCACCAATGCCGTGGGCCGCTGCCGTGGGCCATGGGCGATCCGCTGCAGGAGCGGCAACGCAAACGCCGCCGTCTTTCCGGTTCCCGTGGCGGCCTGCCCCAGCAGGTCGCGTCCCTCCAGGAGCGGAGGGATGGCTTCACGCTGAATCGGGGTGGGCTCTTCGTAGCCCAAAGCTTCCAGGGTGGTCAACAGCGAGGCTTCTAATCCGAGCGCGGCAAAGCCGGGAGAGAATCCCTTGGCCGTCGGCTCCGTCTGCGAATGCGTCGTGGTGTGTTTCATCAGGGGGGGATAAACCTTTCTTGGTAGTACTAGCTGTTCATGCTGGCGGGCCACATGAATTCCAACTCAGGGAATTTCTGTTTGTAGTCGTCGTGACTGGCGTGAATGACTTTCATGGCCTCATCGCGGCCGTAGATGCTCGTGATCTCGACCTTGTGCTGCGTCGATCCCGGCGCGTGCTTGTAGGTCAGAAAATAATGGTGTAGCCGATCCAGGAGTGCCGCCGGACATTCCTTGAGATCGGTAAACGACCCGTAGACGGCGTCGTCCCGCATGACCGCGATGATCTTGTCGTCCGCCTCGCCGCCGTCCGCCATGCTGAATCCGCCGATGGGCCGGGCCGTCAACAGAATATCGCTGTGCGGAATCGTCTTCTCGGTCAACACGCAGATATCGAGCGGATCGCCGTCTCCGATCATGTCCGGCCGGCCCGCCCGCGCGCCGAACAGTTTTGCCACACGCTCGCCGCAATAGGTTTGCGGAATCAGCCCGTAATAGGACGGACAGTAGTTGGAAAATCGCTGCGGACGGTCGACCTTGAGAAACCCGCTGGCCTTGTCCACCTCATATTTGACCGTATCGGTCGGCACAATTTCGATATAGGCCGTCACCAAGTCAGGCGCATGGTCGCCCATGGACACTCCGTGCCACGGATGCGCCTTGAACATCAGGCTCATCAGTCGCCGCGCTGCATCGATTTCCTTCTTGCTCATCCTAATTCATTCCCCCTGTGAAGCCCCCCGGAACTGACGGTCTGACGATCGTGCGATCCCCGAAGGTCTGGATTGATTCTACGAACCACTGCAATGAAACATGATCGATCGGCGAGAGAAACAGACAGCTTATAACACATTGCGGCCGAATGAAACAGCAGGGGGGGCCGTGGTCGGCTCCCGCGCCGACGACAGACCGACTTCGCCATCAAGCCGAAACCATCAGGAACTCCCGCCCTGCGGATACACATGACGAGCAGAAACGCCTCATCCGAACGAGAAACGGGACGCCCGGGCGAGACCGTCCCGCTCCACATCCATTCGCAATCGGCCATTCGATCCGGCCTTCCAGCCCCGCGCGCAAGTCGCGCCAAACTCTCAAGAATGGTCTCCCGCCCGCCGATAAGGGAAGCATAGCGGGAAGGCAGACCGGCACACACTTTCCAATTTCTGTCCATAAGGACCGTCCATGTCCCAACCAGGTCCCAATGATTCCGCGACAATGCCTCCCCCAGTCGTCCCCTCCGACACCATCGCACAGCCGACCGTTCGTGCCATCATGTCGACACGAGCCGTCACCGTCACCATGGACGATTCCCTCGCTCGAGCGCGAGAGCTCTTCAATGAACATCATTTCCACCACCTGCTGGTCGTGCAAGGTCGGGAATTGCTCGGCATCATTTCAGATCGCGATCTGCTCAAGGCGGTGAGTCCCAATATCGGGACACTGTCCGAAACCGATCGCGATCGGGCGACGCTCAACAAACGCGCCCATCAAATCATGAGCCGGAAACTCATCACGGTCGCAGCCGACACGACCGTGGAGGCAGCGGCACGACTGCTGCTTGAGCATCGCGTGTCCTGCCTCCCCGTTGTCACAACGGCGGGACTTCTCGAAGGCATCATCACCTGGCGGGATCTCCTCCGCGAATATCTTCGGCGTAAGCCCACCGGGTGCTGATCGCGAGGAGATTCCAGTCATGCCACGTTCCACGCGACCACCCACAATGACCGCTTGAATGGCTCACCGCTCAGCCCTCCCGTTAATGCAGAACAGGGCACAATCCTCCGGAGCTCTTCTCGCACCCCTCAGATGATCAGCAGCAATTTCAGCAGAGAGTGGGCACGGTCATCGGAGGCCTGCAAACCTGGCAGAGGTGATCGCTCGAATAAGGAGCTGAAGAGCAGCCAGCAACGGCTGAACCCCTACTGACTGCCCTGGTATGGCATCATTCCCGTTCGGGGGCTCGTTGGAACGTTCGAGGTCAGGATTAGCAGGCTGCTGAAACCCTCGATTGTTGCGTGATGATTAACTCGTGCTCGGTGTCGGTGTCAGAATCATCCGCAGGATGCGCAAAAAGGCCGTCCAGCAAGGCCGCAGCGAGCGAAGCAGCGAATCGTACTCGTGCAGTACGGTGAGCCGCGAAACGATGCGAGAACGCCGCTGGCGAACTTTTTCCGCTTCCTGCTAGAAGGTATGGCGCACGCCGAAGAGCAGACCCATAGTGGACCCGTCACTGTCGGGATGGTTGCGCTTCCAGGCCGCTTCCATATTCAGCATCAGCCCCTTCGGCGCACTCTGGACCAGATTAGTCAACGCATAGTCGATGCCGCCGCCGATCCGCCAGGCGAACGTATCCTTCACATCCTTCGTATTGATGTTCACACCCAGACCGGTCGTGAAGTAGGGGATGAAGTTGCCGAAATGCCCGGGACGATACTCCAGGTTCACCGGCAGCAGCGTAATGGTGTTAAGGGACCCGCTTCGAGGCCCATCGATCCCGTGATTTTCCCACTCCAACATCATACCCAGACGAAACCACTTGTTTAGTCCATACATGCCCTGAAAGTTCAGCGCCGGACCGGCTGTCGACACACCGGCGCTTTGCGTGGTGAAGCTCGGACCCACTCGAAAGCCCATCGTGACTTTCCCCTCTTCGGCCATGCCCTCGTGCACCCACTCGGCGGCCTGAGAGAACGCGGGGACCAGACTCATCGCCAGGGCCAGCACCATGGCCCCACCGAACACATACTGCTCACGATTCCTGCGCATACCGTCCTCCTATGATGATGAAACAATCTGCACACGGTGCACTCTAGGCAAGTGGCCCTTCCGTTTTCAAGAAAAAGCGTGCGGTTCCGGCAACACAGAATGGCTCCAATTATTGTCGCAAACTGAGACGGCATGACCACTCAAATAGCAGGAGCAGAGAAAACCACTAGCACGTAGTATTGAGCAGTTCCAACGGAAGGATCCCGCCCTGAGCGAGCAGAAACTGAGGGCCGGAAGGGAAAAGGCTGAACAGGATCGGCGGGTGTGAAGAAGTAACGCGGGGGCAGCCAGGAGCGGAGCCCCCGCTACCTGACTGCCTGAATCCGGCCTCCGAGACAACACCGCGTGTGATACACAGCCGCACCAGGGGAACGCTGAGGCCATACCCCTTATTCATAGTTCTAGCCGGCGACGAACATACTCACGTGTTGCGCCATACACCGCGTATCAGCGCATGTATCGTGCGGGTATCGGAGCATCCTGCTAGAACTTCGCAGGGAATTGCGCCGCCAACGCCTGCGTCAGCGCATCGGACACCACGTAGATGTGTTGCTTCATGCCCGTCCAGGTCTCCGCCTCATGCACATAGTCCCCGTCTTTCAACTGCTGAAACTGCGTAAGGTGATGCGCGGCATGGGCCATGAGCAGTCCCATCAGCGTATCCTTCGGCAAATTCGGGTTGGCGCCGCTGAGAAACGTCGAAATCTCCGCCGCATTCGCGGTGAGGGCCTTCACGGCCGCCTCCTGCTGGCTCGCCGACCCTGCCACCGTCGCATCCAAGTGATCGCGAATGGCGCCGTAGTGACCGGCCAACAAGGTAAAGAGTTTATCGGACGCGGCCTTGCCGTAGAACGGCTCGATCGACCGCGCAATCTGCTCGGCGTTGGCGACCACACCCGCTTCGGCCGCGCTTCGCGCAGACGCATTCTTATCCATCGTCGCCACGGCAACATTTCGAATGGACAGGATATGGCCCAGCCAGAGATCCCGAAGCACGGCCTTGGTCTCCGCCACCTTGGCCGGGTGCGCCGTCGCGGACGGGGACGCCGTTGCTGCAGGCACATCAGTCGAATGGACACAGGCAATCGGGGATAGGGTCAACATCAACACAGGCAACGCTCGAACCAGCTTCTGCATGGCAACTCTCCTTTGGAAAATAGTAGTGGCGCGCCGGGTCAACCGACACCGGCAGTAGCATCGATAGGCAAGGATAGAGAACGGGAGCAGTCCTGTAAGTTAGCGGGATAACAGTGCGGGGAGAAACGTGGCCTTAGCAGGATGCGGAAAAAGTCCGCCAGCGGCGTTCTCGCATCGCGCCAAGGCTCACCGTACGGCCCGAGTACGATTCGCCTCGTCGCTCGCTGCGGCCTTGCTGGACGGCCTTTTTTCGCATCCTGCGTACTGTTTCAAGCTGACACCTTACAGTCGCTGATCGCTGCACAGGGTGCAAGAACTGAGTTTTTCCGCAGCCTGTTAGAAGCCGGAATCGCTGAGATTGGCAGGAGACTTTTCGGCGGGAACCAGAAATCCGTCGAGCCCGGCACGATGCAGCAACAGCCCGTCCTTCCGCGCGTAATTGATCAGACCCCGGTCACGCAACTGGTTCAAGAGGGTCGAGACCACTTCCCGGCGCGCGCCGATCATCTGCGCCAGATCGTCCTGCCGGAAATAATGCGTGAGCCGCACCCATTCGCCGTCCGGCTCGCCGAATTCATCGGCCAGCCGGCCCAGCGTCCGCACCAGGCGCTCCATGGTGCTGCTGAACGAGAGCGTCTGGATCTGGTCGTAGGCCGCCGACAGTTGCTGCGCGACGTTGGAAAGAAACAACAGGAAGGCGGGACGATTATTCTGCAGATGAGCCACAAATTCATCGAAATTCAGTTCGACGATCTCGCTGTCTTCCATCGCCACGGCCTGTTCACGGCGCTCCCCGGTACAATGGCAAAGCTCGCCGAATACTTCCCCGGCTTGATGCAGGCGCAAAATCAATTCACGGCCGTCCTCGGTCAGAGAGGTCAACTTCACGAATCCCCGCCGGAGAAAGAAGACACTCTGTGCCGAATCGCCGAGGCCGTAGACGAGTTCGCCCTTGCCCACGGAACGCCCGGGCCTGTTCATGAGCTGCTCGCAGAGTTTGCCGCGAAAACAGCCCGACAGGGCGGCACAGTGACGGTGGTCTGTCATATTCATCGCCGTGTACATCATGCGTCCCTCACTGCTGCGCATTGTACCGGGATCCTGAGCCGCCTGACCAGCCCCCGCACGAAGCACCATGACTCTTCTCCGCAATCAGGCATGGCACTGCACCCCCTTCCTCGATTATGATGCAGTGAAACAGGTCCGACAGCCGGGCTACCCGGACACTGACCATGCCGACGTCCTCCCATCAGCCACCGATTCGAAGAGGCCGCCCCGGAATTGCCCTCACTGGGACAGTCTGTCTTGCAGCCTCGTTGATTGCCGCTTCACTGCTCTGGGCTGGATCGCCGTCACAGACCAAGCCGGGCAACGGAACGGCGGATACTGAGCAAGGCCGGGCGATCTTCAACGGCAAGGGCCTCTGCTCCACCTGCCATGGCATCGACGGCTACAGAGACCGGCTCCCCCCGCAACTCAGTAAAAACATCCGGGAGAATATCGAACATCTCTCGCCTGCGCCACCCGACCTGCGACAGGCGGCCACGCTTTCCCTCTCCACGGACAAACAACGGGTCGAGGCCATCCGGCACGGGCATCTCCGCACCGCCATGTACCCGCTCTCGAAGGACGCCCTCTCCGACGAAGAGATTCTTGCGCTGCTCCCCTACCTCGCCTCAATCCGCGGCACCATGCCGCCACCCGCTGCACTCCCTCGGCCCGACACCTCGCTGCGGGGTGATGCCAAAAGCGGACGGCAGCTTTATCATGAACTCGGGGGATGTGCGATCTGCCATGGAATCGAAGGACATTTGAATCGACGACCGCCGATGTCGGCTGACCTGATCAAACGGCTTGACGCGCTTCCGGCGCCGCCCGCCAACCTCCGGGACCCTGCCACGCTGAAATCGCAGAATGACGAAGACCGCTACCGCTCGATCAAACGCGGCCACCCCGGCACAGCCATGTATCCAAAGACACTTCTCCGGGACGAAGATATCCGCGACCTCGTGGCGTACCTCGCCACCCTTCGTGAGCCGGGCCACTGACACCAACCGCACAGTCGCCCTCATCCGCCATCTTCCGTTCGTTCACCGGAACGTCTGCTCTCCGAGTTGACGGAGGAGGTACCCCGCGATGGCCACATTGAGGAGGAGCATCGTCACATGCATGACCGAGATCTGCTTCAGCACGTCGTAGAATTCGACGGGCAGAAACACACTGGTGGAAATCACGGCCATGTATCCCGCCCAGGAAGCTTCGAGCCACAGGCCGCAGCCTTCAATGAGCAGGAAGACTGAATAGAGCAGACTGGCATAGGCCATCAGAAACAGGGTCTGGGAGGAAAACACACCGACCTTGAGCAGCAGCGCATGGACCAGGCGGGAATGGCCGTGCAGATGCAAGAGATCCACCGCCGGAACCAGGAAAGTGGCGATCTCGGGATCCACCAATCGGAGCAGCCCAGCGCCGACAAGCAACAGGATCACACCCTTGACCAGTTTGAACAGGGCGATCAGCGCCAGGCCGCTCCGGGGCGATGCCTGCGTCATGAATGGGATCATGCCGTTTTCCACCACCCTGGCACGGCCGGATCGAACCGCATCATCTTCCAGCAAGCCTCAATAGCCCCTTGCCCGTCGCACCCATGTCGCTAGGCTAGGTAGAGCCGTATCATGTTTTCGCGAAAGGGGCGACCGATATGAACGACCGACAGGCCAACAGCCTGGCCCGGGCCTGGATCGAAGCCTGGAACCGGCACGACCTGGACGCCATTGTGCACCATTACGCGACGGACGTGGAGTGTACCAGTCCGTTTGTGCAGGCGCTATCCGGTGAGCCGTCCGGAACCATCCATGGCCGCGAGCCATTGAAGGAGTATTTCCGGAAAGGACTCCAAGCCTATCCGGACCTGCACTTTGAATTGCTGCGCACGCTGACAGGGGTCGACAGCCTGTTACTGTACTACCGCAGCGTCAAAGGGTTACTGGCAGCGGAAATGATGACGGTCAATGGAGAAGGGCAGATTCAGACGGTACACGCGCATTATGTCCAGGAGTGACCGGGGCGAGACGAACCGCTTACGCATCGGCGGCCAGGTGCGCGATGATCAGGTTGGCGTCACCGATCGGATCACTCGTGAAGGGTGCCTCATGCCGCCTGGTCACAGCGGTGGTGAGTCGTTCCGCCGCCTGCCGGACAGCCAATGGAAAGGCCTCCTGCTGCTGAATCCGACGCAAATACGCCACGGCACACCGCGCACAGACCCGCGCCTTGCCTTCATGGCCTCGTGTCCACGCAACTTCAGCCGCGGCGAGTGCTCGATCGATCATTGTGACATGCGACATGACCGGGTACGCTACGTGGCTCATGACGGAGCTGTCAATGAGGACAGGAGGACGCACGAACGCCCTGTGAGATGGGCGCCGCCGCCACATTGTTCCCTTGCCGGGGATTCGCTATCATCCGCCCGGCGGTCGGAGTGAACAGGCAAAGAACAAACGATGCAGCAACCTGCGACATGGATTGTCTACATCCTCGAATGTACCGACGGCAGTCTGTACACCGGGATCACGAATGATTTGGAGCGGCGCATGAAGGCGCATGCAAACGGGAAGGGGGCGAAATACACGAAACGCCGTGGGCCGTTCACGGTGCGGTATACCGAATCACTCGCCAGCAAAGGGGCCGCCTTGCAACGTGAAGCTGCAATCAAAGCACTGGACCGGGCGGGAAAGGTCGCGCTGATCGCATCGATGTCGTGATTCCTCAGGGGGAGGTTTTACACGCACCAAGCCGCTTCTGCACGGCAGCCGAATGCCGCAGTGACAGTGATCACCTCGTGCCCCGCCTCACTTCTTTTTCGCCGCCTTCTTCTTGGGCTTGGATACGGTCTTGGCTGTCGGCTTGGGCTTAGACTTGGTGGTGGCCTTTTTCTTTGAAGCTCCACCCAGCACAATCACCGGCTTCTCGGGCGAGAAGGATTCTTCAATGCGGCTCTTTCCATTACTCGTGAGGATAACGAGGCCCTGGTGGTGTTCGATGCACTGAATGAGATGGGACATCTCGGCATTGGCATATCGATCGTGAGCATCCTGCACCTGGGTGCGCTTGCCGAAGAGCGCGTCGGCCTCATCGAAGAAAAGAATCGACCCATGGCGGTTTGCCATGTCGAACACGCGATTGACATTTTTTTCAGTTTCGCCGGCGTGCTTGCTCACCACCGCCGACAGATCCACGCTGGCCAGGTCCAATTGCAGTTCTTCGGCCAAGACCTCCGCGGCCTTCTGCCGGCGAAGCGGCGTGGCTCCGGACAGCACGATCACCGCACCGGACGGCTCCTGCACACGAGCCTTCTTGGGTTTTCTCGCAGGCGCTTTCTTGTTCTGCTGCGGAGCGTTCTTGCGTTGCCGAGTCACCGTTGCACCTGCCATGTCCTTCGTCCCTTTCCGATTCTAGGCTGACCCACGTGGCCTCCCCCTCATGAGGAGCAGGCGCTGAGTATAACCGGTTCTCATTCCTGTCGCTGAATTTCTTCTTGCTCCTCCTGAAGGCAGATCAATCGTGAAGCGTCGAGCGTGAAGCGTCGTTCGTCTCTCGTCCGCTCTTATTCCCCGCGAGATACGTTTCACGTCTTACGTTTGACGCTTCACGCTTCACGAACGACGGATGATGAGGACGGTTTGTTTCTGCAGCCTGCTACGTCTCCATCATCTCCAGCCGCGCATCGAATTCATGGCCACAAGCCGTGCAGCGAATGCAGTCGGACTCGACCGTGAGTTCATCCGCCCTGACCCCCATGCCGCCGCAATCCGGGCAACGTGCCAGGTGCACTTTCTGGTCATCGACCGTTTCGTATTGCACGCCGTGCAGACAGTAGACCGGTTTCCCGTCGAGCTGCCAGGGCTTGCCGGCGTTGTCGAGCACCGGCATCGCGACATAGTGCTGCCGCACATAATCTTCCATGGCCTGATGGCTCGCAAATCCGTCATGGATAAGCTTGCCGCTCACAACTTCGTAGAGGGCTTGTCCTTTCACGATTGCTTTGGTGGGTCCCATCTCCGACCTCCCTTGGGTATCGCGAGCTCCCGTCGCTTCAGCTCTTGCTATCAGCTATTGGCCATAGGCTATTCGCTCTGCTCGTCCGGCTACACCACGCCGGAGTAGTACCGTAAAATATTGGACACCGACACCACACCGATGATCGAGCCATCCTGTGTGACCGCCAGATGCCTGGTCGCCTGGTCTTTCATCAGGCGCACCGCCTCGATAATCGGACGGTCGCCGGCGATCGACACGACCGGCCTTCGCATATGCCCTTTCACCGCCGTCGCAGGGTTCACCCCCCTGGCCACCACCGCGCGGGCGAGGTCTGAATCGGTGATAAACCCGACATAGGCCTGATTGTCGGTGAGCAGCAGCGAGCCCAGTTTCCATTTCTCCATGGCCTGACCAGCGTCCTTGAGGCTGGCGTCCTGGGACAGGCTGCGGATCTCAGACGACATATGCTCGGCGACCTGAGGACCGATGAGGGTCTGCCGGCTGGCTTGTGATTGTTTCGGTTCAGCGGCGCGTCGGGCTTCGAGTTCGGCAATGCAACTTTCCAGCACCCGACTGCGTTGCAAGAGGCGCTGTCGCTGACTCTCCACACCGGCGCTTTCAGGCGCTTCATCTGTCAGATTCACCAAGCCGGCCGCTTCGCCGAACTCGGCATATTCATACGCCTCAAGCAGCTCGGAGGTATCCCCGAGCAATTCGGCAATGAGGTTTTCGGTGTCCTGATCGAACTCTTCCAGGCTGCGGGTGGGAAGGCCCCTGCCAAGATAGGCGGCCAGATCGGCCAACTGCTTGCGTAACCGCTCGATGTTACGGTCGAGGGAGATCCGGGCTCGTTTGGGAGTCGCGCGTGTCGTAGACATGGCACCTCCTCTCTGTATGGCGGGATGTCCGATCTTACCCCTCCGGAACAGGCGAGGCAAGCGCCGGGCTCATGCAGCCGCACCGACTTGACCTTAGCAACCGGCACGTGCATGTTTAGGCCATGTATCACCGGTCAGCACTCCATCACCGTTCGGGACCAGGCCTGATTCGCCACATTGCGATCAGCTGCTCGCTTCTCCTGTTCTGGTGCCTGTCCGGCCAATTTGCGGACCAGGCGTTCTCCGCAGAACCGACCACACCGGCCGCGTCTCCCAATACCTTGTCAGGCCATGAACTGCTTCGCATCGGAACGATCCATGATCAGCAGGAACATTTCCCGGAGTCGTTGACGTATTACCACCTGGCCTTGTCGAAATTCCGGGAGAAGAGACAGCCCCAAGGCATCGCCACCACGCTGGTGAAGATCGCGCGGATCAATGAACGCCAGGGTCATCTGCAGCAGGCCCACACCTCACTCAAGGAAGCGGTGTCGCTGTTCGCCAAGGCGTCGGATCGATCCGCCCATGCCGAGTCGCTGCTCGCCATCGGTCGAGTCTCGGCGCAGTTGGGGCTATCCGACGAATCGCGTGACGCCCTCACCCAGGCCGCCGCCCTCTTCACGCGCGTGAGAAATGCCCGGGGATGGAACGACACGATGGTGCAGTTGGGGTTGTTACAGATCGCACAGGGAGAGAACAGCGCGGGACTGACCACCTTGCAGCAGGCCGCGGAAGAGGCCCGTACGAGACGGCACGTGGACCAACAGTTCACCGCCACGGTCGCGCTCGGAGATGCCCATTGGCTGCTCGGTCACACCAGTGACGCGCGCAGCGCCTATCTCGACGCCCTCAGCCTGGCGGAAGCGGAACATCACCTGCCGTTCGAAGGCATGATGCAACTGCGTCTCGCGCGACTGGATGCGGACAAGGCATCCCTGAACGATCGCGTCGCCCAAGGGAAACGCGCCCTGCAGATTGCGCAAGCGGTCCACGACACCGCCGCCGAGGCGGAGGCCTGGTCGCTCCTCGCCGACCTCTATGGGCAACTGGGGCAGGCCACGGAGTCTCAAGAAGCGGACACCCATGCGCTGGCGATCTACCGCAACCGCGAGTTGTTCGTACACGGGAACCGGTAGCCCGTCAGACGGCCCTGGTGGCTCGCCAGGCGATACCCGCCCCGATCAGCAACAACAGCGTCGATAACAGATAGGGCGCACCAGGCAGGTGCCAGTCGGCCTGCGGGCCGATGAATGCGGCGAAAGTCTGCGTGAACAGCGTAGGACCGATTAAGCCGGCGATGCCGGTCAGGCTGGCAATGGCGCCTTGCAATTGTCCCTGCTCGGACGCACTCACGCGGCGCGTCATGAACATTTGCGCGGACGGCCCGGCGAGTCCCCAAAACGCCATTACCGGAATGCCCAAGCAATAGATGAACGGCGTGGGCGCGAGTCCATAGACGGCGAACCCGGTGGCCCCGCAGAGCAGCCCGGTGATTAACGTGCGCCGCTCTCCCAGCCGCGCCGTAATCGGCCTGACCAACGTGCCCTGCACAATCATGGCGCAAACCCCGACCGCCGCGAGCGTGAACCCCACCGCCGACGGCCCCCAGCCATACCGATAGCCCAGGTACAACACCGCCACACTCGGCAACACCCCGTGCGCGAGGTTCATCAGGAAGTTCGCCGTCGCCAGGCCGAACAGCTCGTGATGTGAGCGCAACAGAATCAACGCACCGGCCGGATTGGCCCGTTTCCACCGGAACGGCGCCCGCTTCTCCAGCGGAAGCGATTCCGGCAGTACGAAAAACCCGTAACAGGCGTTGAGCAGACTCGTCGCCGCCGCGCCCCAAAAGGGCCAGCGGGGATCGATGGCGCCCAGCAGCCCACCCACCGCAGGACCCAACACAAACCCGAGGCCGAACGAGGCCCCCATCATGCCGAATGCAGCAGCGCGTTTGTCCGGCGGCGTCACATCGGCGATGTAGGCGCCGGCCGTGCTGAAACTCGATGACGCAATGCCGGAGATCACCCGGCCCGCAAAGAGCCAGGCGAGACTGGGCGCCAGCGCCATGAGGATGAAATCGAGACCGAGCCCCAGGTTGGACAAGAGCACGACCGGACGCCGCCCGAAGCGATCGGACAGCGCGCCTTGAATCGGCGAACAGACGAACTGCATCAAAGCCCAGGACGTGCCCATCAGCCCGTAGATTTCCGCGGCGTGCGCGGTATCGCCGCCGAGAAACTCTTCGACCAGTTTCGGCAAGACGGGAATGATAATCCCGAACGACAACATGTCGAGCACGACCGTGACAAGGATGAAGAAGACCGCCGCTTGTCGCGGTGATGTTGCGCTCTGCAGGTGCGTCATGGGATGCGCCATGGTAGCAGGCCCGCCGTCCAGGCGCATAGAAAAAGACGCCGGGATCAGTCGGACGATGCGCCTCCTCTTCGAACGGGTTTTCTGCTACCCTCCCGCGATGCCCGCCACCCTCCAAGCCTTCATCGCCATCTTCTTGCTCGGTGCGCTGCTCCGGTCGTCCGGCCTGCTCGGGAAAATCCATGCGGAACGTCTAGCCTTTGTGGTCTTTTCGATCAGCCTGCCGGCGACCATCCTGGTGTCTTTGGATCGAGTGGCATTTGCACCCACTGCCTGGAAGCTCCCGTTGGCCGCCTGCGTCGTGACCGTCCCGATGCTACTCTGTTCCTGGCAACTCGCCCGCCTACTGCAGCTTCCCCGCACCACGCAAGGAGGATTCCTCCTGGCCACCGGCTGTATCAACTCGGTCTATTTCGCCTATCCCGTCGTCCTCGCAACCCTCGGTGACAAGGGACTGGCGCAGGCGATCCTGTTCGACCTGGGACAAACGACGCTGACACTCACGGTGATTTATGGGCTGGCGGTCTGGCACGGGGCGAGGAGCGCCACCGCTCGATCAGCCATGCTGCGGTTTGTGTCGTCTCCGCCGCTCTGGGCGCTCTGCATCAGCCTCACGCTCTCCCTGTTCGGGCTCCCTCTTCCCACCTGGTTGCGCGAGGGACTCACGCCCGTTCACCTCACCACAACACCCCTGGCGAGCTTGGTGCTGGGCCTGTCGATCAGTTTCTCCGTGGTGCGCCGCGCGTTGGCCTTGGCGCTACTGGGCGTGCTCGTGCGCATGGGCGGCGGGCTGCTCCTGGGCTTCGGAGCCGCATTCCTATTGGACCTCACTGGTATGGAACGGGCGATCGTCATCCTCGTCGCCGCCATGCCGTCCGCTGTCACGGCGGTCATTTTCGCAACCGACACAGGATTGGACGAAGACCTCGTCACGTCGATTGTCGCCCTGTCGATCTGCGTCGGCGTGGCGTTGCTGCCATGGCTGCCACAGCTGGTGCTGTTGCTGCTGAGGTAGCAACCGCCCCCCATTCATGCATTCGATGCGAGGGGAATTCGCACATGTTCGGGTCGAAACCCGATCCCGATGAGACGGGCGGGAATGCGCTGCAAGGAGGGAAACCGGGCCAAGAGGCGTAATGGCAGCGGAGGATGCAGCGGCCCCGCCTCCCCCAGCACCGGCTTGATGACGCGATCCTGCATGAACAGCTGCAGGCGCTGCGTCATTCGGGTCGGCCAATCACGCCGTTGCTGCACCTGACGGAGATGGGCGAACGTCAACCGCCCCTCACGCAGCGGAGCGGCCAAGAGATTCGCCGCCGCCACGGCATCCTGAACGGCGAGATTAATCCCGACACCCCCGACAGGCGACATGGCATGCGCCGCGTCACCGATACAGAGCAGACCAGGCCGCGACCACTGCTGCAACCGATCGACCTGCACGGTGAGCAATTTGATGAGTTCCCATTCCTGTATCTCGCCGACCCGATCGGCCGCGAACGGCGCCAGCCCCGCCACGCGTTCACGAAACGCTGCCAACCCCTTTACCTGAAGCTGAGTGTACGTGCCTTTGGCGATGACAAACCCGCACTGCCAATAGTCGCCGCGATTCAACATAATGAAGATGCGCCCCCGTTCGAATCGGCCGATCGGGTCTGCCGGATCACCTGATCGCCGCGAGAGCCGGAACCACAACACATCCATCGGCGCCCCGAACTCCTCCACTGCCAAGCCTGCCCTGGCGCGCACGACAGAATGCCGCCCATCCGCGCCCACCACCACAGCGGCATGCACCTCCAACGGACCCTCCGGAGTCAACACGCGCATCCCGATGGCATGGTCTCCCCTTGTGATGAGGTCGATCACCTCAGCCTGCATCATCAACCGAAACGTCGGATAACGCGCACCTTCCCCGGCGAGAAACGCCAGAAAGTCCCACTGCGGGATGAACGCCACAAATCGGCATTGCGTGGAGAGGGACGAAAAATCGGCGACGGTGAACCTCAGGTCGCCGAACTGTCCGTTGATGCGGGACACTTTCTGGTGAGGCAAGGCAAGGAATCGATCCAAGAGTCCCAGTTCATGCAGGACTTCGAGCGTCGAGGGATGGATCGTGTCGCCGCGGAAGTCACGAAGAAAGTCGGCATGTTTCTCCAGCACGACAACGTCGACCCCGGTGCGAGCCAACAGGAGGCCCAGCATCATCCCGGCTGGTCCGCCGCCGGCAATGCAGCAACGCGTGGAAAGAGTCCTCATCGCCCGCCCTTCCGTCGATCGTCACGGGAACGACTCGTAAAAGGCTACTCTTTGCGAGCGAGGTGAACAAGGGGGGTTCTACAGAAGCCGCTTGCGGATAGGGCAATCAGCCCGTCACCGGGAGCATGCCCGATACAAACCACCTCCCCCGCACGTCATCAATTTCGGCAGGGTCAATACATGTGGCCACCGTGACTGGTTGCTCCCCGCCTCAATCCAACACCTGTGGGAACTGCATCACGCGTTGTGAGGTTTTTGCGACGGCAAAATTTACCTGGCGCGCTTTGCGACAGAGGGAGCTGCCCCTCCTGTATCCTATCCGTGCGAATAGCCGAAGGTTTGGCTGTCTGCCGCGCAATCCCTCGGAACAATGAACGATGGTATGGTGCTTGCTCTATCCCCTGCCAGACACACTGGAGGAACGATCATGCACGACCCCGCACTCTGGACAAGTTGGTATGTCTGGCTGTTGGCGCTTCCCGTCCTTATCATCGGCACCCTCATCTGGGACTGGATCCAGCGGCGGCAGCCCGTGCGAGTGCGGAGGCGGCGCTAACGCCGCACTTCCACCCTTGCCGAACAGAACGCCATCCAACCGAGCCGCCAACCGGCCTCGGTTCTCAGCAAGTCCTGATTCATCACCCATAACCAGTCCACGATAGGAACCCGCCTCGCCTTCCCGCGCACATCTACGTAGTGGTATCGGATGGGATACGGAGCTGTATCCGATGCGATACCGCCCCAGCCTCACACAAATCCAGCACGTTCAGCCGCTGTACCCAAGCGATTGTTATTACGCGCAGAGGCTCCGTCCAACTTCCATGGCGCAAAGTTTGCGTCCTCTATCGCTGTCGGCCGACTCTCCTACCGGGCGAGCCTGTTGGCCGCGCTTCCAGGATCGACAGCAGAAGACAAGGAGGGAACGATGCGCCGGATCACCCTGCTGATGCTGCTTCTTTACGGATGTGTTCCACCTCCGCCTCACCAATTCGTACCGGGAGGGCCGCTCGGCGAAGCCGGACAAACCGCGCGAGGCCCCCGAGAGGCGAGCGATGATGAAGTCCGCGCCATGTTGGCGGAATCGTCGATGCATCACCAGAATCCCTCCGGGCCTATCGATTTGAACGGGTTGCTTACCCAAATTACCCAAGCCACACACTTTCGGCAGAAGCAGCATTTGGTGGATCGGTATCACCATGCGGCCCTGCTTCTGCCGGAAGCCGAGCGCGAGCAGGCGTTTCAACGATTGCGAGACGCCACCGGAAAGTGACCGTGAACGGCGCCCGACCTGAGCGAGAAAGGAAAGGACCATGAAGCGGATACCACTCGGCACGCTGCTGCTCTTCACAACCGTCATCCTGGGCGGACTCTTACCGACATCCGCACCGGCCGAAGCCCACGATTGGCTGGGTGACTGCGTGGTCGACTTCGATAATACGTTTGCGCTGACCTATATCTACGGGCAGGCAAGAGGGAACTTCGGATACCCTACCGGCATCGACAATTCAGGCGAGTTGCAGCCATGCAACCCGGCCACCCACCAGGCTTGCTGGACCTACCGCCATCGCTGCTTCGGCAATTACATCAACGTGGACGACATGACCTATGGCCACATCCACCTGGTCTTCGACAGTCCGAGTCTGCTCACCCCCTGTTTTGTCGATCCCGGCGACGGGCCCGGCGCAGGCTTTGGACGGAACGTCGGCGATGACTGCGTCGCCGCCGATTGGATTCATGAACCGAGAACCCTCGGCACGCATGGGAAGGATCACTGGATCAAGATCTGGATGGAAGACCGGGTGACGCACCAGCCCCGGGTGTTCGACATGCCGATCATCAGAGTCACCGGCACCGAGCCGATTCAATTCTGGTTCAGGAAATCGAACGGCAGCTGGTGGTACTGGTCGAACCTCGCCCCCAATCCCTGGCTGGTCGGCGGGTGGGTGTTCGATGTGACCGAAGTGCGGATCCGAGGCGCGCAGGCGGCGAAGGGGCCGTATTTTATCGGCGCCTTCTCAATCCTCGATTAGCAGGATGTTGAAAATGGCCGCCAGCTTTGTTCTCGCATCATTCAGGCCCTCAACGTACCGCACGGGTACGCCTCGGCCCTTCATTCGCTGCGGCCGCGCTGGACGGCTATTTTGAACATCCTACATCGGAACATTCGGAGGGGAGGACCCTACCTGCCGTCCGGAACCTGCAACTTGATGGAGAGCGCCCGCCGGTCATCGGTGATCTGCGCCACGATCTTGTCGCCGGTCTTCAAGCGACCGCCCACCACACCTTCGATTTTGGTCTCAGGCGTCACCTTCAGACGTTCTTCGTGACCGGAGAATTCTTTCACGACCAGTTCGCCCTCTTCCCAATACAAAACATCGGCCTTCATGACCAACTCGGCGGTGGCCGGAGAATCCTCTAACGCTGATGCGGGAATGACTGCGGAAAAGATGAGGTAAAACGCGAGAAGAAGTGCCATCACAAACCCTCCCGATGTTTTGAGACTACCTATGATTGCGGAGAACTGTCAACCGGGAACTATGGCTGTCGATGAAGATTACTCCAACAAGAAACTAATTCTCTCGGCCACAGTCACCATCACCACGGCCTGCAGCCAATGTGCTCCAAAAGTGTTCCTAGCTCCCTTCCTTTCTAGCGTCGCACGTGAGTAGATAAACCTCTGCCGGTGAGTGAATCTTGAACCATCGCAGCATACAAGTTAGTATCAACCGCTTGCTGTATCACTGACCCCGTCGGAGAGTTGAAGGCCCGCATGGCGGACAACCAAACCATCTCAGCAACCGGCACTCGTGGCATCCAGCTCCAGCTGATCCCGCCGCTCAAACGCCCTTGTTCTTTCCCAGCAGTCGAGCCAAAAGGCGTCGTGTATACAAAACGATGGGTTGTGGAACTACTGCTTGATTTGAGCGGCTACTGCTCGGACAAAAATCTCGTGGATACCCTGGCCATCGAACCGGCAACTGGTGATGGCGCATTTCTCGGTCCCATGATCGAACGACTGATGGAGTCGTGCAAGAATCTCGGTCGGTCTTTATCAGAATGTGAACCTTCCATAATCGCATACGAATTAGATGAGACAAGCGCTGCGCGAGCGCGGGCTGTCGTCGAAAAGATCCTGACGACTCGTGGAGTGAATCGCCCCCTAGCCAAACGATTATCTGAGGCGTGGGTATTGAACCGGGACTATCTTCTAGCGCCTGATAGCACGCAGGCTGATTTTATTATCGGGAACCCTCCCTATATACGTCTTGAAGAAATCCCGGACGAAACGGCCACGGTCTACCGCAATGCATACCCGACTATGCGTGGTCGGGCTGACCTCTACGTGGCCTTTTTCGAGGCCGCACTACGGCAGCTTAAACGCGGCGGCGTATGTGCATTTATATGCGCAGATCGATGGATGCGAAACCAATATGGAGCGGAGCTGCGGCGACTAATCAGTTCGGCATACAGCGTCGAGATGCTCTTGAGCATGCACCACGCTAACGCCTTTGACGATGAAGTCGATGCCTATCCAGCGATCACGATAATTCGACAGAACGAGCAACAGTCGACCATTGTAGCCCGTGCCGATCAGGATGCTGAAAATATTCAGCCAAAACTATTGGCCACGATGCTCCAAACAAACAACCACGACAGTCTGCCCCAAGGTATCCATCGGGCAGTGGTGAACACATGGTTTAAAGGGGATGCCCCCTGGCCATGCCATTCACCAGAACAATTGGCGCTCCTCCGGCAACTGGAAGATCAGTTTCCGCCTCTCGAGCTGAATGCCAAAGTGGGAATAGGTGTCGCCACCGGAAGCGACCGTGTCTTCATCACAACAGACGCGGAGCTGGTAGAGTCTTCCCGTCTGCTAAAGCTTGCACTCGCGAAAGACCTGTCGGATGGAACCGTGCGTTGGTCCGGACACTATCTCGTGAATCCATGGAACCACGACGGGCTGGTCAATTTGAAGGCCTACCCGAAATTACAAGCCTACTACGAGCAACATGCGGCAACGCTGAAGAAGCGTCACACTGCAGAGAAGAGCAGCAGCAAGTGGTACAAGACGATCGACCGCGTCAACCATACACTCACCAGCACACACAAACTCTATATCCCGGATATTAAGAACACACTTGAACCGGTCCTGGATCGGGGTGAAACATATCCGCACCATAACCTGTACTTTATTCAGTCCGACGAGTGGGACCTGGAAGTGCTCGGTGGATTGCTCCTGTCACAGGTCGGACAGTTTTTCATCGAATCTTATGGAATCCGCATGCGAGGCGGCTACTTACGCTTTCAAGCCCAGTATCTGCGCCGAATTCGAGTTCCGCTTCCTACGACCTTAACAGCCAGACAGTCCAATGAACTGAGAGACGCCTTCCGTCATCGTGACAAGCACCGCGCAACCCAAGTGGCTGTGGCTATCTATGGGATTAACTTTGCCACTCTGGAGGCAGCCCTTGAACGTTGACAAGAGACTGCAAACCGCCGTCCAAAGCTACTGGAACGCCCGAAGGCAAAATAAAGAAAAGCAGGTCAAATCAGGGAAAATCGATGCAGGGACACGAGGTGAAGTCACAGGAGGAACCCAGATGGGTGGCCTGGAAGTCTTGGTTTCGGACATCCTTTGCGAAGCCGGACTGAAAAAAGTCGATGTCCGCACTCGAACCGCGCTTGAGCTACCCGGTTACTTCAGAGCTACAAAAAAATGGGACCTGATTGTCGTATCCGACGGGGCACTGGTCCTGGCAATGGAGTTCAAGTCCCAAGCAGGAAAATCGATCGGTAACAATGTGAACAACCGTTCAGAGGAAGCGGTGGGTAGCGCCAAAGATATTTGGACCGCATTCCGAGAAGGTCGGTTCGGCAAATCGCCGGCTCCATTTCTGGGCTACTTGTTTCTGCTCGAGGATCGCGATAACGTCAAAATTCCTGTCGCTAATAAAGAACCATACTTTTCCGTGGACCCCGAGTTTCGGGGAGAATCGCATCTCAAGGATACAGCGGTCCACCGACGATATCGAGGCGTTTCCTATAGCAAGCGCTATGAGCTGCTATGTCGACGATTGGTACTAGAGCGGCTCTATACCTCAGCCTGTTTCATGATGGCCACAAACTCACGGGCGACCAAACTCACGCAGCCAGCGGATGACCTTAACTTTCAGCGGTTCGTGGCTGCACTGAGAGGCCACGTCGTCACCTTCCTCGGCAGCCGTAGCACCTAGCTATACCGCCCGATGAAATTCGACCGGGTCGGAAATCTGTTGTAATAAATCTCTCACCTACTCTCGACCGAAATCCGGCAAGAATTATCTCAACTCTCACGGCTTCACCGCACTTAACCTCAGGGGTGACCTTGCGGGTCTCCCAGTGCGCGTCGTCCAACGAGGGCCTTCCGAGGCCGCGCGTCAAAATCCAATGCTCCTTCCACTTACCCCACGCCACCCCGCCCCTCTTTCAACACTTCGACCCATCCACCCGGCAAGCCTCCGCCCGATCGTTAAATCCTGAATTGCGCAGGCTCTCGTAGACATTCTGCTGCCGTTCCATTTCCCGATCGTACGGCGTCTTCAGCCCGCCTTCAGCGACGTAATTCCCGCCGAAGTTTCGCTTCGGCTTCCGCGCATACAGCACCTTGTTGACTTCCGTTTCGTAATAGCCGCGTGTCTGAGGATCGGGATCTTTCTGGTAGCAGGTGGTGAGGAACTTCCGGCCGTCGGCGTCATGGCCGAGGGCATAGTGGGCAAAGCCGACGTTGCAATAGGCGTTGGGCGTGGCGGGATCGAGCGTGAGCACCTGCTCCGAATCCGCAAGGGCGTTCTGAAACTGTTCGTGGCGGCTGTAGATCTCGGCACGGACTTTATAGGCGCCGACATGTTTGCCGTCGAGGCGAATGGCGGCGGTGAAATCCTCCAGGGCTTCGCGATCTTTTCCTTGGTATTCCCGCACGTAGGTCAACCCGCGACCATAGTGGGCCTCGGCGGTCGGCTGGAGTGTGATGGCGGCGCTATAGTCCTCAAGCGCCTGCGGAATCCGGCCGAGCATCTTCCCGGCCTTGGCGCGAATGAGATAGGCCTCGGCCTTATTCGGCAGCCGGCGAACGACCTCGGACGCGTCTTGCACGGCTTGCGCATAGGCGCCGAGAAAATAGTGGCAGCGGGCGCGCGCAAGATAGAGCCCGGGCTGATTGCGTTTTTGTTCGATGACGTTGGTGAGGTGGTCGCGGGTTTGCTGATTACGGTGGTTGTTCGCTTCGCAATAGGCGTCGTTGAATGAATCGCCGCAGGCAGCGACCAGCAGCCCACCGCCAAGGACCATGATTCCGCGTGCGATCCGGCCGGCCCGTCCCATGCCTGCCTCCTGGCGACGGGCGCATTATCTGCCTAGGGCCGAATGGCCGTCAAGAAGGCGGTGATCGACCCCATCCCACGAGCAGTCCCAATCTCTCACAGACGGCTTTGAGCAGGGCACATCGGCCCTGGCCGTTTCCGGACGCGAGTTTCACGTCGGGCGCCCGAATGACGAAAACATGTTTCGATTTTCACCGGTCTGGCTTATAAACATTTACAACAGGCCTGACCTCCGCTATCTTGCCGCTGCCGCGCACCTGCGCCCCGGCATGAGCCGAGCCTCATGACCTCTGACTCACGTGACAGGGACTCCACCCTGCAGATGACGCGCACATGCACGAATTCGACACGACCGTCTTAGGATTCTTCAACCAATTCGCCCAACGGTCTTGGGCCGTGGACAGCCTGATCATGACGATCAGCGACAGCGATGCACTGAAGGGGTATCTCTCGCTGCCGCTCATTTGGTGGGCCTGGTTTCGCGACCCCCATCGTGAGGACAACCGGCGAAACGTTCTCCTGACGATCCTCGCGGCTTTCTCGGCGATGGCGGTCGCTCGTGTGCTTCAGCTCGTCCTGCCCTACCGCCCGCGCCCGGTCCACACGGCCGGACTGAATTTCACCCTGCCCTACACCATGCCGGAAGATTTTCTGGCCGGGTGGAGTTCCTTTCCCAGCGACCATGCCTCTCTCTTCTTTGCCCTGGCCGCCGGCCTTTGGTTGGTGTCCCCGCTGGTGGGCGCCTTCGCCTTTCTCCACGCAGCGGTGATTGTGTCCCTCCCCAGGATCTACGTCGGCCTCCACTTTCCGACGGACATCCTGTCGGGCGCGTTGCTCGGGGTGACGGCCGTGGCCGTGATCTGGAAGTGGCGTGCTGTCTTTGCGAAACTCGTGGAACCGGCCCTGGCCTGGAGCAAAACCAGCCCACACCTGTTTTACCCGGCCTTCTTCATCCTCACCTCCGAATTGGCCCATCTGTTCAAAGACAGCCGCTGGTTGGCAGAGAGTCTCTGGCACATGGCAACACTGAGCCTGCAACGGTAGCACCGGTCGAGAGGCGGTCTTCGCGCCACAACCTTGGACAGCATTCCTCAGACCTTTTTCGTACCGCGAGGGGCTTGCGGAAGAACATATCGGAGCGGCTTCCGATTTCCGACAGGGGCAGCTTCACGCTGCGTTGAACACGGCAGGGGCCAGATGGGGAGACTTTGGCGGAACGGAACAACGGGGCAGGAGTCTACGAGGTCAGATCAACTCCTCTACAATGACACACTCAATTTCTTTCACCTTCCGCAAACCACGATCATTCCCGTAGAAGCGCACGGCCTTGTGCAAGATGGCGGTGGCCAGCTGTATCGCATCCGGTGTGCTGAGACGATAACAGGCACGGAGTTCGGCTGCACGGTCCGCCACATTCATTGTGACCGGAACCCATTCCAGCCTTGGATACGTGCCGGCAAGAGCAAAAATGCGTTGAGCCAGCTCATCTTTCTGGTCACGGTACGGCTGGACCAGCAACTCCAGGAGGGTCACGGTTGATGTGACAGCCGGATTGAGGCCACGCTCGATCAAATCGAACAACGAGGCACACCATGCCCCATACCTAGGATGGTCTTCCAAGAAATAAATGAACAAGTTGGTATCGAGTCCGATGCGTTGGCGTTCGAGGGGAAACCCTTGTGTGGAGCCCGCTACCACGACCGTCGCTCTCGTTTGAGATAGCCTGACGGGTAGGTGCCCTTAGCAAGCCCTCGCAGAGTCTGCGCATACCGTTTGGGTTTCGGCATGACTAACGTCAGATCATCCTTGACGACGATCAGCAATTCATCACCGCCTCGGACGCCCATCGCCTGCCTCGCCTCCTTCGGGAGGACGATCTGATTTTTGCTGCTGAGTTTTTGGACCGCCATGGTGTCCCCCGCCATTGATTCCTATATTCGGCTTTACGTTAGCATAAGGAAGTAAAGCGCTCAAGGTAAGCAGTTAAAACCCGACGGACACCCCCATCGTCCCCAGCAGCGCGGCACGATCCGCCGGCCCGACAAACTCAGTGCCGAGCCCGCCGTCGAGCACGACGCGCGAGGTCAATTGATGCCGGACGCCGACTTCGACGCCGGTGTGGTTCTGTTGCCCGCGCAGGTCCGATTGGCGGGTATAGACGCTGGCGATCAACGTGTCGCGAAAGCTCGTGGGATAGCCCAGCGGGTAACTGACGGCGGCGACGGCCCGATAGGCACCGGGTCGCTCCTGCCCTTGCGGCGACCCGATCACGGTATAACCGGCATTGAGATGCACCCGCAGTCGCCCGAATGAACGGGTCAGGATGCCGGTGAGCTGCGTATCCACGCCTTTGGAATTCACCCCGGTGGGAAGATCCGCCTCGACCCGGACCGCGAACGCCGGCAGCCTCAGCGTTTCCGTATTGAAGTTGTACAGGACCCCCAGGTGCAGGTCGCCGGACTTGTTCGCGCCCACGATGGCACGCGGATCGGTGAACAGATCGCCCTGGATTTCGATCTGCGTATTGGCGAACGCGCCGTAGATAATTTGCGGCTGAAATGTGACCTGGGTGCGGCCCTCTCGCCGGTCGTTGAAGCGCACGCCGCCCTCCAGACCGATTTCCCCTTTGGGTATGGCATAGGCGTCCTCCATGCCGATCGGCCGGTTGGGATCGAGGTTGTCATGGTCCAGGGCGAACAACGGTGCAGTCGCCAGCGTGAGAGCCCCGCCGATCACGAACGCAAGGACTCGCCCGCTTCTCAGCTTCAATGGTGATGCTCCTGGCCCTGGACGACCATCGGATTGGTCGCATCCGCGCTCGCCAGATAGTAGGTATTCAGCACACGATAAATTTCAGCCCGCTTCGCCTCCCAGGTCGGGAGCCGCTCGCTGGTGAGGATGTCGCTGATGTTGTCGTGCAGCATATGGAGATTATCGAAGATGTTGGCCAATTCGGGATACCCCGCGGCAAACTGCGGACTCAGTTCCGCTGTGAGCGGCATGAAGGTCCAGTGCACCGGCGGCTGTTCGAGATACCGCCGGTAGGTCGCAAGAATCGGCCGGATCGCTTGCGTCTTGGCGGCAAGGTCACGCGCGGCCTGCAACGGGTCATACACGGCCACCTGCAGGTAATGGTAGGACCAGATCGTCGCATTGAACAGCGGGAAGCGTGCCCTGAAGGCCTTGGAATAGGGGAATTGATCCAGTCGATGGTGATCCAGCCGCTTGGACGTGATCGCATACGCGCTCTCCTTATAGTAGGCCAACACATTGCGGAGCGCCCGGTCCTTGTCCGGCTCGTCGGACACCACGATGTCGTAGGTCGCGCGGTGCAGGGCATGCGCTTCGTCGAACGTGTTCTGCGCGCGCCAGGCCAGCCTCATGTAGGTCGGCGCAATCGCCTCCTCGTTCGGGTTCAGCCTGGGCTTGGTCGCGATAAACGCGAGCGTCTGCTTGCGGGCCCGCTCCTCGATGGCCGGCACGTCCTGACCGCCGGTCAGCAACAGATTTTCGTACAGATTGGAATGGCCGAAATCCACGCCGTTGAACTCACTGTCGAGTTCGGCCAGATCTTCCCGCAACGAGAAATTCCACAGCGCGCGGTAATAGAAACGCTTGTCGCGCGGCTCGAACTGGCTGCACCCCGCCAGCGCGAAGGCGAGCGTGACCAAGGCCACGAACGCCGGCATGCGCATATATGTCCCAATCGTCATGCTGAATCGCTCCTGAATCATCAGCAGCCAGGCATGTCGCAGCAGCGGATCGACGATTACAGCCGAACCGTCTCAGTGGCAGTGCTACCCGTGCACCAGCGCATGCCCTTTGCCCCGCGCGATCAACCAGCGGTTGACGGGAAATGCCGCCGCTCCGGCCAGAAGAAGGGACAAGACCAGACTGCCCCAGAACAGCGGATCCGGCACCCCGGCGTCCATCGCACCGGGAATCATCACCATGATCGCATTGTCCACCAGTTCCATCGTGGTCATGGAGAGGGTATCGGACGCAAAGGCCAACCCCAGCGCCGTTCTCCAAGCTATACCCGCCCGCCGCAACGGATACAAGGTCATGGCATACCCGAAGAGAAAGGCCAGCGCAACAGCGAGGCCGACCGTCGGCCAATTGCTCCATCCTAACGCCGTGCCGATCGCCATCCCGAGCACTTCGCCGATGGTGCAGCCGGTCAAGCAATGCAAGGTGGCCATGATCGCCGTCCGATTGAGCGAGGTGGCCTGGTGGTTCGCTTCCTGATGCTCGTGAGGCTGATGACGGCCACGATGATCGCCGTGAGCCTGCACACAGTCACGCCCGTTCGTATGGTGATCGTGATTTCGTGGCGCTGCGTGACGCCGCACGGTGGCGGTCGCCGATTGATGGCTCATCATGAGAATCCTCCCTGTGAGTGGTGAAATCAGCCGTTCACCCCTACAGACGGAGCAAGACGGGAAACATTACAGGGCGCCGATCATTCTTCACACCGACCGGCAGATGGAGGCACGAGTCGCAGGTGACAAGTCTTCAGGATCGGGCGCCGGAGTCTTTCGGCATCGGTTTTCCCGGCCTCCGTCGCACGCGCGCGATAGCTACTCCCACCCGATTGAACCTCCGGCTTTTCCCTTCAGGCGAATTTATTATACGTGCATTTCTGATTCACTCCGACGGTTGTGCTGTTCCGTTCTGCGACAGCGGCGGAAAAAGTCTTGATCTCGACCTTGGAGACATGCTTGACTGACTTGTGTTCGGCATCTTCTTGTTTCATGGAGGGTTTTGCATGCCGCATGGAATTCTTCGTACTCTCTGTGGTCTCGTCCTACTCCTTGCACCGATCTCAGCCCAAGCCGCCGATATCCCGGATACAAGTCTCAGTCCATTAAAGTTCCTCGTCGGAGAATGGAAGGGGGCCGACGCGGAAGGGAAGGCCCACAAGATCGCCTTTGCCCTCAGTTCGGGAGGCACCAGTCTGACCGAAACGCTCACTCCGCTCGACAGCCCACCCATGACCACTATGTACTACAGCGACGGCGAGCAATTGATGTTGACGCACTATTGCTCCCTCAATAACCAGCCGCGCATGCGCGCCGCCGCGATCAAAGAGGGCGATAAGGCCATTACCTTTTCTTTTGTGGATGCGACAAATCTGACCAATCCGACCGATGTGCATATGCGCCAGCTCTCGATCGACGTCAAAGACCACGATCACTTCACTCAGACCTGGACCTTGAGTAAGGCAGGAAAAGACGTGCCGAAGGTGTTTACCTTCGAGCGCGTGAAATAACCGTCATCCCCACGCTGTTCAACAAGGAGTCGTTCCGATGCCGTCACAAACACCAGAGGCTGTGATCGAAGCCCAGCGTCAGGACTGGAATCGTGTGGCCGCCGGTTGGGACAAATGGGATCAGTTTTTCAACCGCAACATGGCCTTCATCAACCACCGGCTGGTGGCCGATGCGCGGGTGCGGCCCGGGCTTCGGGTCCTGGATCTTGGATCGGGCACCGGCTATCCGGCGCTCCTGGCCGGTGAAGTGGTGGGATCGGATGGCACCGTGGTCGGAATCGATCTCGCTGAATCCATGCTGGCGGTGGCGGCACGCAAAGCCAAGACGCTCGGCCTGCAGCACGTGACGTTTCGCACCGGGGATGTGACCTCGCTGCCGTTCGAGACCGGCTCGGTCGATGCCGTGATCAGCCGATTCTGCCTGATGTTCCTGCCGGAGATTCCCAAGGCTGCCGCGGAAATCGCGCGTGTACTGAAACCGGGAGGTTATGTCGCCGCCGCCGTCTGGTCTGTGCCGGATAAGAATCCATTCATTCGCATTCCGATGGACGTGATCAAAACCATCATGCCCCTGCCCCCACCAGACCCCGAGGCACCGGGAATCTTCCGCCTTGCTAAGCCAGGCGACCTGGCCGGCATGTTTGAACGGGCCGGCCTCACACCTCTGGGCGACGAGGAGTTTACGGCCGAAGTGACCTATGCCACGGCGGAAGAGTTCTTTCGCGGCTTGATGGATATCGCCGCCCCGATTCAAAATCTGTTTGCGAAACTGACGAAGGAACAACAGGCCGAGGCGGAACGGGGCATCATCAAGACCGTGAACGAATATCGCGGGCCGCAGGGGGTCTCGTTGCCGATTGCGGTGAGGATCGTGAGCGCGCGCAAGCCACGTTAAGCTCCTGCGGGCGGCACTAGGAACAACCTGCCGCCCGCACGTTCAGGCTCTTCATCCTCCTCTCCGGGTGCCCACCTGCCAGACTCTGCAGAACGGCGCAGCTGCCTCGACAGGCGTTGAAATTATCCGGCCATCGGTGCACAGTGCACCGACTCGATACACTCACCGTGAACAGCCACTCACGGCATTGCATCGAATGTCGTCACGTTCAACCGATGCCAAACGACAGCTTCAAAGACTTCGTGCTGGATCAACTCGGTGAGATGCCTGAGCTCACAGGGAAAGCCATGTTCGGCGGGTATGGCCTCTACCACCGGGCAACGTTCTTCGGCATCATCCACAAGGGCCGGCTCTATTTCAAAACCAATGCGTTGACACAACCGGCCTACGCCTCACGCGGCATGCAACCCTTCCACCCGAACGCCAAACAAACACTCAGACAGTATTACGAAGTGCCGGTGGATATTCTGGAGGACCCGCAGGAGCTGGCTGCCTGGGCTCGTTATGCCGTGACATTACCAACCGCGCAGTTGCCCCTTCCCTTCTCCGCCACACCGCAGGGCTACGACCTGCCCGCTCCGATGTAGGCACGCGGCGAACGGCTACGCTCGCCGTCTCATAATTTGCCTTCATTGCGCCGTTTCTTCAGACTGCCGCACATGTGGTACCGAATCGGCGCGGATCTCGTGACGCTGCTACACCTGGCCTTTGTGTTCTTCGTCGTGACGGGCGGGCTCTTACTGCTGAAATGGCCTCGCCTTGCCTGGCTGCATCTGCCGGCAGCGATCTGGGGAGCGGTTGTCGAGTACACCGGTTGGATCTGCTCGCTCACCCCGATTGAACAAACTCTGCGGGCCATGGCCGGAGAGTCAGCCTATGACTCCGACTTCATTGGCCACTACCTCCTGCCCCTGATGTATCCGGCAGGGCTGACACGCAACGTTCAGATTCTTCTGGGGACCGTGGTGGTGCTGGTGAACGTGACGATCTATTGGTGGGTCTTCGGACAACCGTCGAGGCGACGGCAATAGCAGGATGCGCAAAAAGTCCGCCAGCGGCGTTCTCGCAAGACACTGCCGGCTCGGCGGCGTTCACAAACGTGACGCGCGTTATTCCGCGCGTCCTGAACCTCAGAAGCTCACCGTACGGCCACGGGACAAGAGCCTGTCTTGGCAGGCTCGGGGTGGGCAGGTACGAATGAACGATTCGCCTCTTCGCTTGCTGCGGCCTTGCTGGACGGCCATTTTGCGCATCCTGCGGGGTATGCTTCTGCTCTGCCACTCGATGTGGATCATCTGAGTTTTCGCATGCCAACCGGGTATTTCCGCAGCCTGCTAGACGTGTATGGACTACCCGGCTGGTTCGTTCTGCGTCGAGGTCATCACCAGGGCCAGGCACCCCTGCTCGCTCGACGTAATGGGATGAACGCTCCCGGCCTCGGCGCGGTGGTAGTCCCCGGCCTGGAGCAATTCTCCGGCGCAGATGCAGCTCCCCTCCAACACGTAGAACTCTTCGACCTGCCGGTGGCGGTGCGCCGCCAGTTCTCCTCCCGGAGCGAGCCGCAGCAACATCGTGGCCCGCGCGCCGGCCGGATCGTTGAACAGCATTTTCATGGACACACTCGGGCCCAAATCCCGCCAGGCCACTTGCGCGGATCGAACAACGGTGAAATCCCCGGCGGCCTGTCGCTCCTGCGGCTCCTGCGCGATGCGCGCCATGAGTGTGGCCTTGAGCGACGCCGGAGGCGAGATGGCGGGACCGCTGAACGCCAGCTCCTGCACCACCTCCTGAAACGCTGCGACCTGCTGCCGGACTTCCGCAGGAGCCGTCGCAAGGGACTGCGTGAATTGCCGCTGCTCATCGTCACCCAGAGCCCCCAGGGCGTAGAGTACCGCCAGCTCCGACAGCTCGTCTTTGTGGCGTGGATCGGTCATGACCGCAACCCTTCCCCGTGTGGAGCCAGCACTTCGCGCAACCGGATCATACCCAGTCTCATCCGTGTCTTCACGGTCCCCAACGGCAGTTTCAAGCGATCGGCGATTTCACTCTGACTCAACCCCCAATAGTAGGCCAAGGCAATCGCTTGGCGCTGCTCGGTGGAGAGACACGCCAGGGCCTCCTGCACCAACCGCTGCCGTTCAAGCCCCGCGCTGTATTGCTCCGGCGTGTCCGCATCTCCCGATAACTCCGCGACTTGATCCAGGGGGACTTGCCGCCCCCGTTCCAGGTAGCTGCTCCGGAACCGGTCGATGGCCCGGGTCTTCGCCAGCGTCATCAGCCAGCTCCCCGGCGTGCCTCGCTCCGCGTCGTAGGTCGAGGCCCGGCGCCACACTTGCGTATACACATCCATCGTCACGTCTTCGGCAGCCGTGCGCTCCCCGAGTATTTTCATCGCCAAGCCGAATACCTTGGCGCTGCTCGCATCATAGAACTCCGCAAGCGCGGGCTGGTCTCCGGCGGCAATGCGCGCGAGAAGTCCCGTCCATTCCTGCTCATGCATCGAAGGTGCCTGTGCCACAGCCTGTGATTGCATCATGGGCATCCTCGTCAAGATCTACGAGTCTACCCGGTGAATTAGATTCCCGCTCCCGCGCCGATTCGGCGAAACTGTAGCACCGGAATGATCGTGGCACAACGCAGTTTTTTCATTCCCGGGAAATCCAACTGCCGCTCCGTTTCGTAGTTCGAGACAGAGAGCCGGTCGATATCGATGCAAACCCGGCCCAACAAACTGACCCATAACCAGGAGGTATTCCCATGTCGCAACGAATGGCATCTCTTTCCTTGATCCTTGGCTTCGCGCTGACGGTCGCAGCCTGCAATACGGTCGGCTCAGGTCCGACCGGCAACGCAACGGCGGAAAAATCGCTCTACGATCGGCTGGGTGGCAAAACGGCCATCACCGCCGTAGTAGATGACTTCGTCGGTCGCGTGGCCGCCGACACCCGCATCAACGGCAAGTTCGCCAACGCCAATATCCCGCGCCTGAAATCCATGCTGGTCGATCAAATCTGTCAGGCGTCAGGCGGGCCTTGTACCTATACCGGGCGAGACATGAAGAGCACCCATGCCGGTATGGGCGTCAGCAGCAGCGACTTCGACGCGCTGGTCGGAGATCTCGTCGCCACCTTGAACAAGTTTAAAGTGCCCGAACGGGAGAAGAACGAACTACTCGGCGCCTTGGGTCCGATGAAGGGCGACATCGTCGAAAAGCCGATGGCTTCGATGCGGTAATCGATGCGGTGTTTTTCAGAACCAGGGCGGGGCGGCCATTGCGGTCGCCCCGCTATGCCCTACTCTAAATGGCTACACCGGGCAGACCTGACAGGTGCGTAACAACGACCTGTCGGCGAGCAACCGGTTGATCCGACCCCGATACATTGCTCGTAACAACCTGGCCTCCCAATCCTGTCCGTTCCTTCCTGCCGGCCCGGCCTTCGGCCACTGTCGATCCTCTATCCACACAACCTTCTGCCCCCTGACGATTCATAGTCTCCATCACCGGTCGTCCAGACGGACACGCCCAGGAACTTCTTTCACTTGAGCGTGGACCCGCGCCTCCCGTGACCGGATTCATGAGGCACGCTGGTGCTTATGGAAACTGTAATCCCCCTCACAGATTGCTGTGGGCGCTCCCTTTAGAATGGCCCCATGGCACGGCTCGACATTCTCGTTCATGGAGGGTGCCTGTCCGAGCACTCGGCTCGAAGTCTGGCGGAGGAGATCCGGCACGAACTCCCGCATTGGGACATCACCGTCAAAACTGCAGTAGCTGGTGATCCGGACCTCTCCGGAGTCATAGTCTTTCCAGCCTTCTTGCTGGACGGACGCGTCCTCGCCACAGGGGTCCCGAAGAAGGACTGGCTGGTGGACCGGTTGCGCGCCTGGGACAGGGGGGAGCGATGAGGGATCGGTCTTCTGTTGCCCAACGCAGCGCAGTTCGTCCTGCTCACCCATCGACGGAAAACGATGAAGCATCGCCGGCTGATCCTGACATCACCCGGGATACCAACCTAGAGACCCTCTTTCAGGACATCACCGGGACATTCGGCATCTCGTTTGTGCCTGAATTGTTCGACGGCATGCGCCATCGGCCGTCGTATCTAGACACGACGTGGACGCTCTTCAAAGACGAGATGAACCTGGAATGTCTGGATCGGAGAACCAAGCGTGTCATCGCCTTAGCGGTCTCGACGAACGAGGCCGGAACCTTCTTCATCGCGGCCATGCCTGGCGCATTCGGTCTGAACGCGCTCGATCAAGCCACCTACGACAAAATCTGGTCGACCATTCGTTTTTTCAAGGTTTTCGATCGATACCTGTCCGGAATCATGCCGGCTGATGTCCCGGACGCCGTCACGTTCGTGAACGATCATTTGCGTGAAGAATATCTGGGTGATGAAGCGACGCGAGTCAGCCATACTGCAATCCCAAGAGAAGAGAGCCAGGGCGCGGCCGCCGGGATTGGGGGCATGATCATCGCGATCGCCCTACTCTCCTGTGCTGTGGGCATCTACTGGTTCCTCCGATGAGCGCGCTTCAACCAGACCTCTTTCCCGCTACGGTTTCCCGCCAAACGTTCTATCGGCAGCTCACCTCTCTGCGCTGGCGTTGGACGCTGTTCCTTGCAATCGGCGCAATCCTGATTCTTGCGGCCTGGCTAGGACTAGGGAAACATCCGACGACAACGTTCGACCTAACCCGCCACAACGTGCCACTGGATCAGATCGTAGACGGAGGACCGGGCAAGGATGGAATCCCCGCCATCTTAACCCCACGATTCATCTCTGCCGAAGATGCCACGTTCCTCCAAGCCACCGACCGAGTCCTGGGTCTCGAGCGGGAATCCGACGCCAAGGCCTATCCGATCAAGATTCTCAACTGGCACGAAATCGTGAATGATGTGGTCGGCGGCAAGCCCGTTGTGGTCACCTACTGTCCGCTCTGCGGAACCGGGATTGCTTTCGATGCGAATGTGCGAGGGAACCCGCATACATTCGGCGTCTCCGGCCTCCTCTATCAGAGCGATCTGCTCATGTACGATCATCAGACGGAAAGCCTCTGGTCGCAAATCGGCATGCATGCGGTGGCCGGGCCGTTGACGGGAGAGCGGCTGGCGCCCATGTTTCTGGAACATACGACCTGGTCGGAATGGCGAGCCGCCCATCCCGCCACACTCGTCCTGTCTACAAGAACCGGTTCCTTCCGAAACTACGATGACGATCCGTATCTGGGTTATGCCGAGCGTCGGGACTTGATGTTCGACACCACGCACTTCGATCCAAGCTACCATCCCAAGGAGTGGGTCGTCGGGGTGGAGATCGACGGGATCGCCAAAGCCTACCCCTTTTCAGATCTCAAGAAGGCCGGCACGCCCGTCGGCGATCAAGTCGGTGGCCGGGCCATCACGGTACGGTTCAACCAGCAATCCCGCAGCGCATCCGTCATCGACGCCGACGGCACACCGCTCCCCTCCATCATGGCTTTCTGGTTTGCCTGGTACGCGTTTCATCCGGACACGCACGTATTTACGCATCCGAAGGGAAACTCCCCATGATCTCCGTGACCCGTTGGCTTGGTGAGAAGCGCCTGCGTGCCATCGAACATGACCAAGGCAGCCCACTGTCCTATCTACGCCAGATGCTTCGTGTCTCGCCTGCCCATTTTTTGACGTTCATCAAGATCATGCCGCTTACGAGGTTTCGGCGCGCTCTGCCCCCGGAGGCCTATCACCTGGCCCGCATCGTGACGGCTCGGCACGAGCACGGCGGAACCTGCCTTCAGATGGAGATACGGCTCGCACAACATGCCGGAGTCAGACTTCCGCTCCTCCATGCAGTGCTCGGCGAATCTCCCTGCGCGTTGCCGCCGGAGCTGGCGGAAGTCTATTTCTTTGCCGAAACCGTCGCGAGGGGAAGCGGTGAAGACGACCATTGGCGTGAAGCCATCATGCGTCGCTACGGCGAGGTGGGCATCATTGAGCTGGCCCAAGCCATCTCCATCGCACGCCTGTTTCCCACCGTCATGCATGTCATGGGCTGTGGCGCTCCTGGTGCGTCACACCACAGGCAGGACGGCGTGCCGGATCGCTGACCGGCAAGCACCAAGTCCTCCTTCCGAAGCTGGGCTGCTCCCATCGCACTCCGACCAAGACCTTCGAGGTCGTCCCAATGGGGGATGCCCCGCAAGCGACGATCGCCGAATAGGTCCGCGAATGGTTCTCTCTCAACCCTCTGTTCCTCAAACATTGTCCGCCGTTTGTAAGAACCGTCACAGATCTTCGGGGCACCTGCGCGATACCCTGTCATCATCTATCGCCGGATAGAAAGGACAGTGTGAGGCATCATGGGGAGGACGGAGACACGAAAGGACCGGCAACGAGAGGCCACAATGAGCAAGCAGCACCGCCTTACGCAGGCCGGGCTCCTCGTTGCCATGTTCCTCGGCATTGTGCTGTGGACTTCACCCGGGGTCGCGGGGGAAAGATCGTCGTTTGACGCTCGCGAGGTCATGCGGAAAGGCGTCTTCGAGCTCGGCGGGGCGGTGGGATACGCGCAAGGTACCACGGCGATCGGTGCCGCTGAGTCGGCGAACAGGAGCGCCGTCTTTGTGATGCCGCGCGCGGGCATGATCTTGACTGAGCCCTTGGGAAGGAGCTGGTGGCAGGGCAATGTCGAACTGATGATTGAGCCGGTGGTTGCGCGGTTTACCAAACCGTTTGCCGCCGAGGCGGTCGGAGGGTCGTTCGTCCTGAAATACAATGTTCTCTCGTTCGGACGGTGGATGCCTTTCTGGGACGTGGGCGCCGGGATGGTCTGGACTAATCTGGCACCGCGGATTCCTGAACAAAGTACCCAGTTCGAGTTCGTACTGGAGACCGGTCCCGGCCTGCAGTATTTTGTGACGGACCGGATGACATGGTTAATGGGCGTGCGGCTACATCACATTTCCAACTCGAATCTCGGCGACAGAAATACCGGAATCAATGGAGTGCTACCGTACATCGGCATCTCATTCTTTACACCCGGAGTATTCTGAGACCACAGGCGCAAGAACATGAACATCAACACCCGCTGGATAAAGCTCGGAGCCCTTACCGCCCTGACATTCGCCGCCTTGGCCACGGCCTTCTGGTTCGATCTCCCCAAAATCCTCCAGCCGCATCTGGTTGCCGACTGGCTGAGAGAGGCTGGCCCGTTCGGACCGATCGTCTTCATCGCCCTCATGGCCGCTGCCGTGGTGATCAGTCCGATCCCGAGCTTACCGCTAGACATCGCGGCCGGCGCCACCTTCGGCCCGATGTTGGGAACGGCCTATGCGGTTATCGGCGCAGAAATCGGAGCGATTGCGAGTTTTCTCATCGGCCGGGCGCTGGGCCGGGATGTTCTGACCCGGCTCCTGCGTACCAACGTCGCCTTTTGTGAACGTTGCTCGGATCGCCATTTGGCAATCTTTGTATTTCTAGCCAGGCTGGTTCCGCTTTTTTCGTTCGATATCATCAGCTACGGCGCCGGCCTGACGAACATGTCCCTCCGGACATTCGCCGCAGTCACCTTTGTCGGCATGATTCCGCCGACCCTGGCGCTGACCTATGCGGGCAGCCAGGTGGTATCGGGCGCATGGCTGCTGATCCTCTCCGGTCTGGCGATGGTGGGCATGATGCTGCTCATTCCCAAGCTGGTGCTCCGTTATCCCACCGCACGGTGGGTTCGCCTGCTCCGCGGCGAGATGCCGGCGGAAGCTCCTGTGCCGGTTCCGTCCCTCCAACCTGCTGTTGCAGTTGAAAGCCTCGTCTCCCGATGCGATTCCTGCGGCGGACCGTTGCGCTGACGACGACGGACTCTCCCTCACCGAGCTGCATCTCTGACCAGCAGCCTTCTGTGCCTACCCGGCATCGCCGACAGGCGCCAGGTCCTACTTCGCTTCCGAGGCCGTAAGACACCCTCAGCTTCGGGCTCTGGAACAGAATCTCCTGAAAAGACCGTCCATCACATCAAAAAACCTTCAAAGTGTGAACCAGGTAACAGAGTGAAAGATGCACGAGTGATAGCCTGAGGCACGCTCGAACAAACCATGGCCCAGTCAATGGGCTCACACTTCATGAAGGGAGGTCAGACAATGGCAGCCACCCATAAGAAATCTGCGGCGGTGCAGCCTGTACAAGCGAATCGGGCTCCTTTGGAGGAGGAGATTCAGAAGTTGGCGTACGAACTCTACTGCCTGTGCGGCTACGAGCACGGCCACGATCTCGAACATTGGGCCGAGGCCGAACGGCGGGTGCTCGAGCGCGTCGAAGGACGATCCAAGCGATGAGGATCGTGCATGGCGTTCGTGGGTGGCTGGTCGCAAGATGGGAGCTCTCCCTTGTTGTAGCGATCAGCCTGGGGATCACAGGCTGGAGCACGATTCCTGCGGCTCTTCAACCCAGTGATCAAGCGAACCGGTCCGCCGTCTCGGAGACGCGACCTGCTCCGATCAAAAAAGCAGACTCGTCGGCGGGTGCAGCATCGGACCACGATGAGTTTTTCGATCCCTTTGCCACATCGGAAAAAGCGACGGACGATGAATACGACCCGTGGGAGCCTTTCAACGTCGCGATGTTCGAATTGAACCGCAAGATGGACCGGTTCGTGCTGAAACCGGTCGCCCAAGGCTACAATTTTGTCATGCCCGGCGCGGCACAAGTCGGCGTCAGCAACTTTTTCCACAATCTTCGCTTCGTACCGCGCTTTGCGAACAACGTCTTTCAAGGAAAGCTCAACGGGGCCGGCGTGGAGATGGGCCGATTTCTCGTGAACTCGACATTCGGCGTCGCCGGTTTCCTCGACGTTGCCACACGCATGAATTTGCAGACGCCGGAAGAAGACACCGGTCAGACGCTTGGTTTCTACGGTGTCTCACCGGGGCCCTATCTAGTCCTTCCGCTCATGCCGCCGCTCACACTCCGCGACGGATTCGGATATGCGGCGGATATTTTGCTCGATCCGATCAATTGGCTGGTCTTACCGCTGATCGAGGTCAAGGGGGTGCCCTCGGCGATTGCGCACCAGAACCGGACGACGACGTCCATTGCGCAGCTTGGAAGACGTGTTGCAGAAGTCACCAACGACCGGGCGCTCAATCTGGAAACATTTCAGGGAGTGGAAGAGGCGACACTCGATCTCTATGCGGCGGTGCGGAATGCCTACTTACAAAAACGGGCGAGGGCAATCCAGGAGTAAGCGTCGGAACACAGGGGAAGGCAGAGACTTACAGGGCGAGGCACCGGTGGATCAGCCGAGACGTTCGGCTAACCCCCTTTCATTCACGAGAGTGATCGTTCGTCCGACCATCTGAATGAGGCCGTCATCCCTGAACTGCCCCATGGTGGCACTCACGGTTTCACGGCTACAGCCGATGAGATTCGCCATTTCCTGGTGGGTTAATCTGACCTTGAGACGGATTCCCCGCGTATCCGCGACCCCTTCGGTTTTACCCAACTCCGAGAGCAGGTGAGCGAGGCGGGCCGGCACATCACGAAAGACGAGATCTTCGACACGGCTCTGGATTTTTTTGAGCCGGAGGCCGATGAGCTTGGTCAGCTTGAACATCACGGTCGGGTGCATGGCTAAATATTGATCGAAATCTTTTCGTGGGATGACACAGATGACCGCGTCATCGAGGGTTTCCGCCGAGGTCGAGCGGGGGGCGTCTTCCAACACGTCAAGTTCACCAAAGACTTCTCCTGGCTCCAGGATGTCGAAGGTGACTTCCTTCCCATTTGGCGCCGTATTGGCGATTTTCACGCGTCCCCGTTTAAGGAGATACACATTGCTGCTCGGATCACCGGGAAGGTAGAGGGGCTGCCGCTTCTTAACCTCTTCCATGCGGGTAATCTTCTCCATCTCCTGCATTTCGGAAGGAGAAATCCCGTCGAAGAGTCGAATGTGCTTGAGGAACCAAAGTTTGTTGGGAGCGGCTTGTGGGTGGTTCATAGGGTTGGCTCAATATTGAACCGGCACAGCCTACTCGGTTCACCGCGTGAAGGCAACGTGGCGTATTGCGCCATCTAAAATCTTACTCTGGGACAAGTCGTTGCGCCATTTGCAAA
>ERZ1292633.492-Hain-H41-02um-R1-492-length-45704-cov-7_pt1 | contig 45704 bp, 36 predicted proteins | sample MGYA00564406_ERZ1292633 | MGnify/ENA primary metagenome ERZ1292633 (study PRJEB36523, sample SAMEA6512639) | groundwater metagenome | collected 2019-01-08 | study: AquaDiva: Metagenomics assemblies of 32 groundwater samples | reverse complement strand
CCAGTGCGCCGAGAAGACCGGCCTACTGTCCAAGAGGTCCTCTTCCAGAACACAAGGTTGAATAAACCATAAATAGGGAGTACACTTAGTTGGTCCTAAAAATCGTAGAAAAGGAAGCACCCTTGAACTTAAGTCCCGAAAAAATTGCCAGAAGAAAGGCTTTTGAGATGACACTACGGCCCGAGCCAAAGAAGATTAGAATCAAGAAGTTTATTCTCAGAAGAGATGTCAAAGAAGACTTAGAAATGGAAAAGTCTCTCAAGTCTTCTAGCAAAATAGAAATGCCCGTCCGACCCATTAGAACCACCTCAAAGATGGCCAGCGGTGCTAGCGATTTTGATGCACCGAGCATCACGCTCGCAAGTGGGGAAGAGTATAAAGGGGATAATTTAAAAAAGTTCCTTTCGGAACTGTAACGCTACCCCCATAAGACTTAAGTAAGAACCCGGTGTCATGAACATCGGGTTTTCACTTTTTATCAACCCTTATTGCCTGATCTGGACAGTGGATTTCGCATATCCCGCAAGCTATGCACTTGCCAATGTCGCACCTAACTGTAGACGTACCATAGTGGTTGGTTCTTTTTGTATCAAATGAGAGACACTTTTGCGGACATTTCTCTATACAAAGTCCACACCCTTTGCAAATCTCACTGAAGTTTGTCCATTCTTTTGTAGTATCAAAAAAAGTCTCTCCTTTGTAATCCCTCATATAGTCGCCTCCTGCTTCATGCCTGCCATACCTATCTCTACGGCACGCTCATTAAAATGCTTGAGTTCGGGCCTTTCCTCATACTTTCTGGCTAAATCCTCATTTACCACTTCTTGTAAGCAATCTTTACTTATTCCGCCAACCATATCAGCTAAAAAGCCCAAAACTATCATATTCATAACCCTCCCTGTCATTTTCTCTTCAGCAATCCTTAGTGCAGGTATGACTATTTTTTGATTTGGAATATCTTTGAGACTGGCCTCAGACACAAGAGTTTCGTCATGAATAATAAGAGTATTTTTGGTAATGTATTCTCTGACCCTCGGAATGGCACGCTCGGCCAAAATCACAAGGATATCGGCATTTTGAAACTTGGGAAAACCAATCTCTCGGTTTGATATCTGAACAAAGCCAAGTGAAACACCGCCTCTCTGCTCTACTCCATAGTTTGGAACATATAAAGACTTCATGCCTGACATGTGAGCAGTCGTAGACAGTATCTTAGACAAAGCCTGTATTCCCTGTCCACCTTCACCTGATATTAGAATTCTTTTTAGTTCCCTCATATCGTTCCTCCAAAGACACAAGACGCAAGATAGCAAGACACAAACAAATAACAACTACTAAATAACAAATATGTGTTTTTTGTTTCTTGAAAATTGATTATTAAATATTGATTGATCATTGTTCCTTGTACCTTGTTACTTATTTGGTTTTTTTATTTCTCCCACGAGAAAAGTTTTTTTTATTTCTTCCATAAATTTAATAGTTTCTTTGGCGTCTGTTTTCCAGATGATAGGACAGTAGGATAGGATTTCAACAAATGAGAAACCCTTACCATCTATCTGGTTTTGAATAGCATTTTTCATGTATGAATATGCCTGACCAGGATTTGATACGGCAGCTCTGGCAATATATGCACCCTCGTGTGCTTCATGGGCTAGCATTTCCGGGCCTAGAAAGGGTTTTTCCGGAGCAAAGGCTCCATTCGGCGTAGTATTTGTAACCTCATGAGGCATAGTTGTTGGTGCCATCTGTCCGCCGGTCATAGAAAAAACGGTATTGTTGACAAGTATGACAGTAATGTTATCGTTTCTGTGGCAAGCATAGATAAGATTTTGGAGACCTATGGCAAGTCCTCCGCCGTCTCCCATATAGGCAACTATGATGGCGTCAGGATTTGCCATCTTCATGCCTACCGCAGTTGATGTTGTCCTTCCATGATGAGTCTGAAAAGTATCAACGTCATAGTAGTCCCACGCTAAAAGCGAACAGCCGATATCTATCGCAAAAACAGTTTTCTTCTCTATCTTCATATCAGCCATTAGCTGGCCTAGGTTCTTTAAAATAATAGAATGACCGCATCCGGGACAGAAGTTTGACGGTTTGGAAGACTCTTTTATAGTGTCTGGGTATCTTGGACTCTTCATAAAGAAACCTCCCATGCCTTTACATGCATACGAATATGAGAAAAATAACCAACATACATTCTATTTTGCCTTGCCATGAATAACCTCCTTCAATTTCGCCTGTATTTCTTCCGGCATAACTCCCATAGCCGGCTTGTACAGACGATGAATCGTTGCATCAGAGGCACCGTAAAGTGCTTCTCTCACTATTCTCCCAAACTGCCCGTTTGCCGACTCTGTTATAAGGATATCACTAACACCTTCCTCTGCTTTTTGTAAATCTTTGACAGGAAAAGGACGCATCGTTATCGGTCTAAAAAGTTTTACTGAAATCCCTTGCCTTTCAAGCTCTTCCACTGCCGCCTTTGCCGAGCTTGCCACGACACCCCAGGCACAAATTAAAATGGTAGATTTTTTATCGCCCAAAGTTTCGGATTCTACTATTTCCTCTGAAATTTTGTCAAAATCAGCAAAATCCTCGAGTAAATGTTCATAAAGCTCCGGTTCTTGTGAGAAGCAGTTTCGGATGTTGTTTGGCTGTTTTTTCGGGTTCAAAAATGCTGAATCCGTCGGTACTATATCACTCTTTTTAAGTGACCAAATGTTGACCTCACCATAAGTTTTTGCCAAATAACCATCAGAGAGAATAAACGTCGGAAAACGGTACTTCCAAGCACTATTGAAAGCCTTGATAGTTAAATCATACATTTCCTGCAGGTTTGATGGCGCGTAAACTATTCTCATTCCCTCGCCGTTTCCGCCCATTCTAGTTAGATTCAGCTCTTGTTGAGAGTAAATAACCGTTCCGGTTGAAGGTCCTCCCCGCTGACCGATATAAGTCACTGTCGGTATTCTCATCGCTTCTGCCATAGAAAGAGGGTCCTGCATGAGGACATTTCCAACGCCTGCTGTTGCCGTCCAGGCCTTTTTCCCCATAGAAACCCCGCCAATCATCACAAAACCAGCTGCCGACTCGTCCTCCGTTTGTAAAAATATCAATTTCTTATTTTTTTCAGCCTCTTTCGCCCACTCAGAAAGTATCTCGGTTGTAGGAGTTATAGGGTAACCTGAAAACATGTCGGCACCAACAGCCAAAGCCGCTTTTACCACCGCTTGATTTCCGGTCATCAAAGATGTACTTACTTTTGTTTGAGTCGCCACAAACCCTCCTTATTCAACTAATTTTAGCACAGATGAAGACTACAAGTCCAAAATAATCTTACCATCCACTGCCACGCATTTTTTATCTGTAACTTTGAGCGGATTTATGTCTATTGCCTTAATTTCAGGGAAATCTAACATTAGTTGCGAGAGGCCAACTATAGAATCGGCAACTTTGTCGAGGTCGCACTTAGGTTCTCCTCGAAATCCTTGTAATATTTTCGCAGATTTAATCTCACTTATCATCTTCAGGGCCTCGACGTGAGAAACGGGTGCAATACGATAAGCAAAATCCTTTAGCACCTCAACATATATCCCGCCAATACCAAAAACTATCAACGGTCCAAAGTTAGAGTCTTTTTTTGCCCCAAGAAATATCTCAATCCCGAAGTTTTCTTGTTTATATATATCAACCCTTTCTGAATTATCATGAAATTTCGCTTCCCGCACCTTATCACGAACTTGAAAATATGCTTTTTGAAGTTCGCTTTCATTTTTTATCCCCGTGACAACTCCGCCTATGTCAGTTTTGTGAAGCACGTCTTTTGCGGCAGTTTTGAGCACAACCGGATAGCCAATTTTATCAGCCTTGGCCTTCAAGCCCTCAAGCCCAACATCATATGCCCTTTTTACAGTTTTAATCCCATATGTCTCAAAGATATCAAACGCGCTTCCCTTCCCACCTATAATAGTTTTTGTTCTTTCTCCTTTGTTTTTCTTAATTATATCGGCTACTTTCTCTTTCTCTTGAAAGTCTACGACAAATTTTGAGTCTTTTATTTCTGCTCTTTTCTTAAAATCATGGTATTCATATAAAACTTCTAGGGATCGAGCTGCTCTCTCTGGGAAATCATATGAGGGGATCTCCTTTTCTTCAAGCAACTTTCTTCCCTTCTCTACTCTTTCTCCGCCCATAAAACACACTGCAATCGGTTTCCCGTGCTTTTTCATATCTATAATCAGTTTCGCAGTATCTACTATCTCCGTCATCACTTGGGGAGTTAAAACAACAACAACCCCATCAACGTTTTCATCTTTTAAGGTTAACTCAAGTGCCAGTTCATATCTATCCACTCTCGCATCACCCATAACATCCACAGGATTATGAAAACTTGCCTCTTTTGGCAGACCTTCTTCTAAAATTCGGCTTGTTTTCTCACTAAACTTGGCTAGTTTCAGCTTGCTCTTTCCCACGCTGTCCGCTAGCATGACTGCCGGTCCACCCGCATTTGAAATAACAGCAACGTGACATCCCTTCATTTCAGGTGAGAAAGCAAATATCTTTGCATAATCAAAGAGATCCTCTATGCTGTCGGCTCTTATCGCGCCACTCTGCCTAATAGCAGTATCTATCACCACATCGGAACCTGCTATGTTTCCGGTGTGCGAGGAAATCGCTTTTGCGCCCCTTGCAGTTTTGCCCGATTTAACTATTACAAAGGGCTTAACTCTGGAAATTCTCTCAGTATTGACCATGAAACGCATACCATCCTTTATGCTTTCAAGATAACTTAAAACAATGTCGGTCTTGTCGTCCTGCGCCAAAAAGGCCAGGATATCATTTTCATCGATATCAATCTTGTTTCCAAGAGAAATAAACCTAGAAAACCCGATTTCATTATCATTTGCCCAGTCAAGTATAGCCGTACAAATGGCTCCGGATTGGGAAAAAAATGATATATTCATCTTGTCAGGCATACTCTCGGCAAAGGATGCATTCATTTTGGACCAGCTATCGATAATACCCAAACAGTTCGGACCCAATATCCTGATGCCGTGTATTTCAGCCTCTCTCACTATATTTTCTTCCAGTTCCCTACCTTTTGTTCCTGTTTCCGAGAATCCTGAGGAGATAATAATGGCAGAGCCAATACCCTTTTTCCCTAAACCCTGTATCACTCCCGGAACTGCTACTGCCGGCACAACAACCACCGCTAAGTCGACCTCGCCCTCAATGTCACCCACATTTTTATAGAGCTTTTTGGTGCCTATTTGCCCACCCTTGATATTTACGCCATAAAGATCTCCCTTGAACCCATATTTCCTTATGTTTTCATAGACTAAAAACCCAAGCTTCTCCTTGTTGTGTGAAGCCCCAATAACAGCAATTGATTTTGGCGAGAAAAAATTATGAAGCAAATACCCTCCAGTGCTTAAGATACAATAACCAAGGAACAAGTTACAAACAAGAAACAAATTAGAAGTAGGCAATTATCTTAAAAGTTTGGAACTTGAATATTGAAATTTGTTTGATCATTGTTCCTTGTGTCTTGTCACTTTATAAAAATGTGAACGTTCCTAAAACTTTGTTCAAATCCTCTAAATACCCTCCATTGTCATATAAATCATATAAAGTACCGGCGCGTTCAAACTCTACAACGTTTATTTCCGTAGATGTATCACTATTTACATAGGTAAACTTCGTTCCGGCCACACCACCAACACTGATGGGTTCTTTCTTCGCTGAAGCATCTGTTCTAAATCCTCCTGTCGGCTTTTTATCTGAAGAGTAAACCTTAAGTTCTAATGGAATGAAGTAAGATCCTTTTGGCGCCTCAGTGGGAAGTTGGTTGTTTGAGATAGCCACCCAAACCGAACCATCTAACCCGGAGTAGTTTTGAATATTCCAGTCTTTTGAATACTTAAAGGTATATCCACTGCCTTGAAATGTTTGAGTGTTTGCATCTGTCTTTGACTCCTGTGAAGCGTCTGCTTCTAAAATAGTATATTTTTTTGAAATCCAGCCATCTTTGCCATTATATGAGATTTTATACCAACCATCTATCTCTTCCTGTACCTCTACTTTTGTCTTATCAGGAATCTGTCCAATCTTCTCTGAGTTTGTCTCATGATCTTTTCTGATATTTAATGGCCCACCGCCTGTATTTATAATGACGTTCAGTTTTTTTGCCATTGGCTGATCACCGGACTGAACCTTCACAGGAATCTTTTCTTTGTTACCCGGCATGACTTTTTTCAGATTATATATACCATACAAAACAATTAAGATAAAGATAAGACCAAGGACAAAAAGTATCTTTTTCTTACCAGGATCTATACCCTTTTTAAATCTTGTATTTGTAGGAATTTTTGATAATACCATTTTATACCCGCTTTACTGGTTTTAGTTTATTCTTAATTTCTCCATGAGTCAAAAGCCCTTCTTGCGCCCCGATATACTGAGTAACATGCGCTGCATTTATAGCTGCTATGTTTTGAGTTAATGGGATATCAAGTCCCATAATAACTCCTGATATAAATGTTGAACCAAATGCATCGCCTGCACCCGTCGTGTCTACAACTCCGCCCTCTTTCTTAAATGCGGACTCAAAGTTCACCATATCATCCTCGCCATAGTAACTGCCTTTCTCCCCTTCTGTAAGAATAACTCTTCTGGCGCCCATCTTGTGAAGCTTCCAAATGAGAACCTTGTTTTCGCTTACTACTTCACACAACTCTTCACTACACACAAGCCCCTCAGCCTCTTCTCTGTTTAAAATAAGTATCTCAATATCTTTTAGAAAAGATTTAAGCTTTTTGTGATCACGTTTTAACTGTGTACTCCCTGGGTTTAAAGCAATCTTTATCTCATTTTCCTTTGCAAACTTTATAATATCCTCTAAAATATCTGCTGATTTACCCGTCAGAGAGGTAATATAAAACCATTTCGTATTTTTCATCTTTTCACTATCACAAAGCTTTAGAAAATTATTAGCACCGCGATGAAGGAATGCAACATGATCTTTTTTATCCATAACAATCATAGAAAGTGCCGTGTGCGCTTCTTCATCTTCTGTAACTAGAGAGGCATCAATATTACATTCATCAAGTCTTTCTTTGATAGACTTCGCACTCTCATCCTTACCAATATTTATACAAGGTGCCGCCTTAATACCCATCTTTGAAAAACACACCGCAGAGTTGAAAGCACCTCCGCCAAAAGAAAAATAAGCGTTGTCGGTAATAATTTTTTGGCCATATTTAAAAGCAAGCATCTTTTCCTGAACATCTTCGGGGTCAGGGAATATAATCCCTTCAGTTGTTTCGAAGAAAATATCCCTTGTTGCTCCTCCAAATGTAATAACGTCATACATGGCTTACTAATTACTAATAAATACTAATATACTAATTCTCATATAATTAACTTTTTTAAATTTTGGATTCTCCTTTTGACACTTGAGATTTGTATTTTGAATTTTCTACTAATAGTATTTTCATAAAATCCTTGCCATATATGTGACCTAAACCGCCCTTTTTACACTCGCTTTCACCAAACTTATCAACATCATCCTTGTCTTTACCATCACTAATAAGGACCGGTACAATATCGGATGAGTGATCCTTTAGTTCGCATGGTGTAGCATGATCCCCTGTCACTGCTACTATAACATTTTTTAATGCCAAAATCCTACCGAAGTTCTTATCAATTTTCTCTATAAAATCCTTTTTCATCTTTGCATCACCAAAGTCTTCCCCTGCCATGTCAGTGCCCTTGATGTGAAGAAAAACGAAATCATTTCTTTTCAAAGCTTTCTGTGTTGCTTTTACCTTTGCTCCAATATTTGTATCTAGTTTACCTGTCGCTCCCCTAACTTTTACTATCTTCATACCCATATAAGCACCAATCCCTTTGTATAGAGGTGCACCCGCTATACAAGCGGCTTTTTTGCCAAACTTTTCTTTAAATCCTGTGATACTTTTCAGGTGACCACCGCCTCTAGTTAAGATAAAGTTCGCCGGTAGTTTTCCTTTTTTGACTCTTCTTTTGTTGATCTTTTGCTCATTTAATATTTCATGAGTGAGGTATTGATATCGTTCAAGGGCTCTAACTACAGTTTTGCCTTCCTTTGAGTCCCCAAAAGATTTAGGATGAAGAACTCTCACTCCAAGCTTATGCGGACCCGCTTTATGGGGATCGGTGTCAGAAACAGCACTTTTGCTTACTTTCAAATAAGTTTTAACCGGATTACCGCTCAAAACTAGAACACCCCTGTAAAGTAACGAGGGATAAATTCTAAATTTCACCCCATCAATCTCGACATCGCCTATAGATTTACATAGGTCTTTTACAGATTCAATGACTCCTGCACGGGCATCAATCAACTTTAAATCTTTATCGACTGTCCCGAAGTCTACCCGAAAAGCAAGTTCATCGGGTTTTAGTTTAACACCAATGCCCAAGGCCTCCAGTACACCTCTGCCCGGATGGTCTTTTTTATAGTCATAGCCTAAAATAGCCAAATGTGCTTCTTCGCTGGTTGGGTACAGGTCCTTTGGCATAGCATTCATCACGCCGCAAACCCCACTAGCAGCCATTTTATCCATATTAGGAGTATTGGCTGATTCGAGTGGTGTTTTATCGCCAAATGCCTTGATGGGCCTATCACCCAAACCATCAAGAATAATTAAAAGTATTTTTTTCATGTTTCTATTGTATCAAAATGAACATTAAATTAATAACTAAATAAAAAGAACCCTTGAACATTACCCAAGAGCTCTTTTTATAAGTTTCTATTTTGCGGCTGTATCTGTGTCCGAACCCTGTGTTGGTGCACTTGTACCACCTGTGTTTCCAGCCTTTTTTTTGATTGAGAAGTAGTATACAAGAGCTACTATCCATCCAAAACCAACAAATAAACCTACAATCAAAAGTATAAGCCACATGTTTTTATTATTGCTTGGAAAATCGGTTTCTTTCTTTGTAGCACAGTCGATAGCCATCCAGATATTGAATGCCCAAAGTGCTAGACCAATAACCATAAATACAAGGAAGAAAATGCCCAAACCTGCAATAAGACCAGTTGCTGCAGCCGTATCTGCTGTAGTAGTGTTCAAGTCGACTGAGTTTGTTACGTCTTCTGTTGTTTGTGCGAGTAATGCTAACATATTTTTTCACCTCCTTCCTGCCCGTCCGAAGCTCTTAAGAGCGAAGGCGGGTCTTTTGTTTTTCTATCGAATCATAACTGTTTTATAAAATAATAATATATTAAATCAGGAGAAAAAGCATTATTTTTTTACTTTTTGCATTATCTCTGATATTTCAAATAGTCTGTTGTATTTTGCTACTCTTTCTCCGCGAACAGGTGCTCCTGTTTTAATATATTTTGCCCCTATTGCCACCGCCAGGTCTGCAATAAATGTATCATTTGTCTCTCCGCTTCTATGTGATACTATCGGCTCCCAACCGGCAAACTTAGTCATCTTTATCGCTTCCATAGTTTCTGTAACCGTACCTATCTGGTTCGGCTTAATCAGTACTGAGTTGGCAGCTTTTTTATCAATACCATCTCTGATTCTTTCGATATTAGTTGCAAAAAAGTCATCGCCAACAAGCATAATCTTGCTACCTAGTTTTTCAGATAAGGACTGCCACCCTTCCCAATCATCCTCAAAAAGCGCATCTTCAATAGAAATAATCGGGTAGTTTCTCACAAGCTCTTCCAGATAAGAAACCATCTGGTCGGTGTTTAGAGCAATATTTTCACCCTTCATGATATATTTTTGGCTTTCTTTGTCATAAATCTCACTGGAAGCAATATCTAGGGCAAGATTTACCTTGTTTTTAGAAATTTCTGACTTATCTATGGCACTCATTATGAGATCTAGGCCCTCACGATTTGAGGAAATACTTGGTCCATACGCTCCTTCGTAACCAATATTTGTGCTTTTTCCTCCTCCGGATAAAACCTCGCCAAGAGAAGTATATATGCGTTCAATAAGGTTTAGGTTATCCCTAATATTGGTTTCATTAATCGTAATCATATATTCTTGGATGTCTGCATTTGAGTCTGAATGCTGACCTCCTTCTATTATCACAGCCATTGGCATAGGAACAGAAAAATTATTAAATCCATAAATATCACCAATTGTCTGAAAAAGTTCTTTATTTTTAACAAGTGAGTGTGCCCTCAAAACAGATATAGATACAGCAAGTATTGCATTTGCGCCAAGTTTTTCTTTATTTTTAGTCCCATCAAGTTCAATCATGGTTTCGTCAACTTTGACCTGATCTGAAACATCCATACCCTTTATTTTGGGGCCAATAATACTCTCAATATTCTCACAGGCCTTAGTAACACCCATACCGCCAAAGCGTTCTTTGTTTCCATCTCTAAGCTCAAGAGCTTCATGAATACCTGTTGAAGTCCCGCTGGGAACAGAGGCACTAGCCTTTAGTCCGTTTTCGAGTTCTATTTCAACTGAAACAGTAGGAATGCCACGAGAGTCCAGTATTTCGTTAGCTTTAACATTTTTTATTTTCATTTGGGAGCTTCCTCTCCTAAAATCTTTGTCAGTACATTTACAATACCAAGATTATTATATGCAAAATATCCGGCAATAAAAAGAACAAGTAATATAAAAACGGTAATAAGAATCTTTATTAAAATAGGATTGATTTGATGTGAAGGATAAACCATTTGACTCCCCGTAGTACCTACTAAATCCGTTTTTTCTCCGGGCTGCGGAGTCATAACTGTACTTTGACCCGCTTGAGCTTCAGGGGGGATAAAAAGACTTCCGTTTTCGGCATTGTTTGGAACGGCTTCAGATATTTGTATGGGTGTTTCTTGGGTCGGGATACTTTGTTCTTGAGCTACTTGCGGTCTTGGAATAACTTTTTCGCCTTCGGTTTCAGGAACCATATTTGGAGTAGACTCAACTGAAAAACCGGGAACAGGAGCGCCTCCTATATCTTCTCTTGTCTGGTTTTGGTTGACCACATCCCTTGCGAGTTGGTCCAGTGTTTTACCAGACATATCTACTTTAACCGCTGAGTTTTCTTTGTTATGCATCGTAGAAACACCCGCGGGCTTTTCTACAGTCGCAACTGCAGTAGGAGAAATATACTGCTCCTGTTGGGGTATAGTCTGTGCAGCTGCCATTTTTCTCTTTATTGAGGCTAAAACCTGACTTTTAGGAGAAAACTCATTAGCAACAATACCGCAAGCAGTACAGATATACTGGTTGTTGATATTTATCATTTCCTGTCCGCACTTTGGACACTTCATGGTTTCCTTCTATTCAAATTATTGTCTTTCTAATATTTTCGCGTTTAGTTTCCTTGATTTAAAACTTATCACGGTTCAATTTCTAATTTCTAATTCATAATTTCTAATGAATGACAAATTTTAGAATTTATTGATTGCAACTTTACTGATCATTTGCCTCTATCTTGTGCTCTAACTCCGAAAGTTTCTTCTGAACATCTGACATTTCTTTTAAAATCAGTTTTTCTTCGACTGATGCTACCATTTTTCTGGTCTGCTCTATCATATCCGGGTTTACAGAGATTGACGAGGCGCCATACTCTACCATTTTTTGGGCTACTTCAGGGTAGACACTTGGTGCCTGACCGCAAATAGAGCATGTGACACCATAGTCACGACATGTTTCTACGGTCTTTTTAATGAATTCCTGAACCGCTGGATATCTCTCATCAAACTCCTCAGCCACCACGCTTGAGTCACGATCTAGACCTAATATAAGCTGTGTTAAATCATTTGAGCCTATAGAAACTCCATCTATACCCATCTGGCAATATTTCTCTATTTCAATGACTGCTGAAGGCACTTCAACCATTATCCAAAGCTTAAAGTCTGGGTCCTGATCTTTATTAAGCCCGCTTGCCTCCACCATTTCTTTTACTTTTTTAAACTCATCTGTGCGCCTTACAAATGGAATCATAAGATGGAGATTTTTAAAGTTTTGGCGCACTCTTTTTATTGCTTCAAGCTCTAGTGAAAACTCTTCCGGATCTTTTAGATAACGGAAACAACCGCGATAGCCAAGCATTGGATTGTCTTCTTCCGGCTCAAACTCTTCCCCGCCTTTCAAACCCCTATACTCATTAGTTTTGAAGTCTGTTGCTCTATAAACTACAGGGCGAGGATCAAAGGCGCGAGAAAAAGTCTCTAACCCGGTCGCCAGTTTTGTGATGTACTCTTCCTGACGGCTCTCTTTTATCATTTTCTTGGGATGCTCACCAATAGACTCCATTATAATAAACTCGGCACGCAAGAGCCCAACACCATCTACGTCGCGAGCTGCTATCTTTTCAGCTAGTTCAGGTTCTCCAAGATTCACGTATATTTTAGTTGCTGTCACAATCGGCGCTTGATTCACTGTACCTTGAACGACGCCTTCAGCCCCGTTCGACGGGGTTTCTTTTGCCTTGATAATACCTGCATAAACTGCACCCGATTTACCATCTACTGTCACCTCCGGGTAGTTCTGAAGGGTTGTTGTTGCCGTTTCCGTTCCAACAACGCAAGGAATACCGAGTTCACGAGAAACTATTGCCGCATGACAAGTCCTACCACCTGCATCGGTTACGATTGCGGATGCTCTTTTCATCGCCGGTACAAAGTCAGGGGTAGTCATTTCTGTAACCAAAACATCGCCTTCTAATATCTGGTCAATTTCTGCCGGTGAGTGGATAATTTTAACCGGACCTCCATTCAGTCCGACTGAGGCAGCTGAGCCCTTAAGGATTACCTCTGCTGTAGAAATATTTACCCCGCCATCTGGGCGTGGGTCTTGACCGGTTGCGTTTGGAACCGGAAGTTCATGTGGAGCAGCACCTTTGGCCATGGCTTCCTGGGGCACTGATTCACCAAGAGTGGTTATAGGCCTTGACTGAAGCATATAGACCTTGCCTTTCTCAACGCCCCACTCAGTATCCTGTGGTTTGCCATAATGCTCTTCTATTTTTAGAGCCAAGTCGGTCAACTGTGTAATCTCATCATCGGTAAGTTTTTGTACGTCTTGCTTATCTTCCGGTACCGGAACGCCATTTTTGGAAATATCGGTTGTATCGTCAGTATCGGCGTCTCCACCTTCACGTGTAAGCATCCACGTTTGTTTATGTATCTCTTTATCTGTAATTTCCTTAGTCTTCTTATCAATCAAGTATCTGTCCGGTGTGATCGCACCCAAGACTACAACTTCACCAAGTCCATATGCCGCTTCTATGGATATATGGTCCATATCATTATTTGTCGGGTCTATAGTGAACATCACACCGGCTTTTTCAGAGTTGACCATTTTCTGAATCGGTACGGCTATGCCCACCTCCAACCGGTCAAATCCCTTATCTTCGCGATAATAAATAGCTCGCGCTTCAAAAAGTGATGCCCAACATTTAAGTACCGCATGTAAAACGGGGATATCCCCCAGAACGTTTAGGTATGTTGCCTGCTGACCGGCAAAAGAAGCATCAGCCAAGTCCTCCGCCGTGGCACTAGAGCGAATAGCTACATAGAGATCTTTTAAATCAGTTTTAGTTTCTTTGGCTAGTTTGTGGTAATTTTCAGTAATTTCTTTGGCCAAGTCCTCGGGAAAGTCGGCTTTTTTGATTAGTTCCTGTACTTTTACAGCTCTGCCCTGCAAATCTTTTGAGTCTTCTACATTTAAACCTTTCAAAAGTTCTGCAATTTTTGGCTTTAATCCCGTTTTCTCTAAGAAATCAAAGTATGCTTGAGCCGTAACAATAAATCCGTTCGGTACAGGAAATCCACCGGTTGTCAGTTCGCCAAGATTAGCACCCTTTCCTCCTACAACAGCACCATCATCTTTTCCAACTTCTGAAAACCATAGTATATTTTTTGTTTCTGACATTTACCTCGCCTTCCAGGCGACTCCGATCGAAGCATCGGAGCATCCTCATTATTTTTAAACTAAGCTAATTCTACACTTTTATTTACACATTTCCAACCGCTGGGGCTGTGTCTTCTATATCTGATAATTTCACCATAAAAGGTGCTCCTTTTTGAACCGTACCTTCCAGTATCTTCTTTGCCAACATACTTTCCAGCCTATCTTGAAATACTCTTCTCATCGGCCTGGCGCCAAACTCCGGCTGATATCCCCACTCAACCAGTTTTTCCAGAGCGGGTTGCTCTATCTGTATGACATAGCCCTTCTGTTTCAACCCGGCACAAGTATTTTCAAACATAAGCCCTGCAATCTTCAAAAGCTCTTCTTTCGTTAGTGGTTTGAAGACTATAGCACCGTCAAATCTGTTTAAAAACTCGGGTTTGTAGATACCTTGACTCTGTAAGTAGTTTAGAAGTTCTGTTTTTAGATTTTCAGAGGTCTTTCCACTAGTAACACCTTCACGAATCAGGTTTGCACCGGCATTTGAGGTAGCTATGATGATAGAGTTTTGAAATGACACCTTATTTCCCATACCATCAGTGAAGTATCCTTCATCTAGAATCTGTAAAAATAGGTTTAAGATATCCGGGTGAGCTTTTTCTAACTCATCAAGAAGAACCACTGAGAACGGTTTCTCACGAACCTTTTTGACAAAATCTCCGCCTTCTAAAACTTCGCTTCCCGGTGTTTGGCGGCCGATAAATCTATCAACTGCTGATGCTTCCTGAAACTCGTTCATATCCATCCTTACCATATTCTCTTCATTACCAAAGTATGCCCAGGCAAGAGCCTTTGATAGTTCTGTTTTACCAACACCTGTCGGTCCCATAAAGAGAAATGTGCCAATAGGCCTCTTTGTATCCGTCACTTGAGTTCTGGCACGTTGTAAGGCCTGAGAGACCGCTTTCACCGCTTCCTCCTGTCCAATCACCCTAGAGTGAAGCTTCTCTTCCAAATTAAGCAATGTCTCCCTCTCTGAGCCTTCTGCTTCCTGTATTGGTACGTTCAGAGTACTTTCAGCTAGTTTGTCTGTGACATGCCTATCTAAAATTTTGGTATCGGAGTTTTTTGCCGATGTACAAACATTTTCAAGCATATCGACGGCACGTGCCGGGAAACCCTTGTCCCCAACAAATCGCTCGGCAAGTTTATATACCTCCTTCAAGGCGTTATATGTGATTCTTATTCCAAACTTGGAAGAAAAATAAAGACTCAAGTCCTCAAGAATTCGGATAGTTTGATTCTCGTCTGTTGGCGGAACTTCTATCCTCTCCATGTTGCCGGCTATTTGCGTGTGAGGAACTATATAGGTTTGATAGTGAGCATTGTCAGAAATCCCGATAATGCGCAGACTGCTGTTCTGTAAATATGGAGCGATGATTTCCGAGGCATCCACGGTGCCAACTTTGTCCCCTCCGCCGGCAAAAAGGTCATGAATATTATCTATAAAAAGAATAACATTACCCGCCCTTACCGCATCATTTAAAACTCCAAGAAGCCTTTCATGAACCTCACTTACATCCTGAACGCCAGAAAGTAAAACAGAAGTATCCAAGGCCACAATCCTTTTATGGGATAGTTCGGGCAGTGTATCTCCCCAATATATCTTCTCTGCGAAACCGTACACAAGCGATGTTTTACCTGAACCTGTATCACCAACTAAGATGCAGTTATTTTTTGCCTCCTTTGAGAGAGTATTTTCCATGTGAGTCAATATTTGCTCTCTGCCTTGAGCCGAAAAACTGCCAAAATAACTTGGGTTTGTTACGTCGGTGCTAAATCTATCAAGAAACAGCGTGTAGCCTGACGTCCAACCTTCAGCAAGTCCGGCGTTTTTTGAGTGCATTTTTTCCAGTAATGTTTTTGGATATAAAACCTTCTCGAAAAGATTGTTTGCCCAAAATACTATATTGAAAAGGTCATCCTCGTTTATTTCAACTGACATGAGTGCCTGCTCCAGCGTTGCGCTGCACTTTATGAAACCATAAAAAACGTCGGCGGTTGTTATGAATCGTGATTTTTCATTTATTGCATTTTCCAGAGCATAAGCGAAGATTTGGGGCAGTAGATTCTTGTCCTTAGGAAGTCCGGATACCATCCGCTGGTTAAACTCATCATTCATTCCCATTTCCGAAGCTATAAAAGAAACACGCCTCGTGCCAAGAAGTTTACCGTAAAAATCTAGAATATCCGGAGATTCTAGATTAACTAAGGCTAAAATCTTCACTGTTTCAAAGTCGCATATTCCAAAAGCATTATACCCAGCCGCACTCTCCGGAATACTAATGTTCTCTTCTTCTTCTTTAAAATACATCTTGATAAATAAGGAAAAGACAAATGACTTAAGCCCAACAAAGAGTACTATTTTGGGAACTATAGATAAGATCAAACCAAGGTCAATGAAAAAATATCCTACTATCAATATGACTGCGGACACCAAGCCCAAAGAAGCAAAGATATCGAGCGTTAAGGTTATTCCATGCCTATTAAAAAGGCTGCCCAGTCTAGATGTACTGATGACATGCTCATTTCTTGGAAAACTTATCTGTGCAGGATTTATCATGATTTCTCTACTAATTACTAATCTTTTCTATGTTCTTTAAAAATTATTTACCGGTATCCTATGAAAATATAAATAAATGAAGCTACGAGAATCGCAGGCATGCATATCCAAAACACAATCGCTAAAACAGCAAAGATTGCAAACACCAAAAAAGCAAGAAAGAACAAAATCATCATTACTATACGCACCATAAAGCCTACGATACGGGAAATAAAACTATCTAAAAGCCAAAGTTTGAGACCCTCTATCCCCTTTTCTCTCTCACCCACCATTTTTTTCCATGGAGAAAAAAGCGTTCTTAGAAGTGTTTTTACAGAAAACATATTGCTCGTGTATGAAAAAAGCGCCGACAAGAAGCTAAAGAGATCCTTTAGTCCCCTCCCGTACCACCACGCAAAAAATGTTGGCACCAAACTAATGTAATGCATATGTTTATTATAGAACAAAAACGAAAAAACAGTAAACCTTATTTGCTCAAAAGGTCAGACCTTTTTAATCAATTGATAATCCCCTGACAAACTTCATTGAATCGATTTTCTGATCTTTGATAAAACGCTCATACTCTTTTGTGTTTGTAAACATGCTCTTCACAATCAATGGATTTAACCATTTCGGGTGGCTGTCACTAAGATAATATTTATAACTAGAATACGGATATTCTTTCAGTGCATTGTTTTCTTCCAAAGGATTTATATGAATGTAGCGCGAGAGATGCGACAGATATTCATCTCTTTCTATCAGCACCGCCTTATATCTCCCTTGAAACAAACTACCGACTCTTTTATAACGCTTATTAAAGTAAGGCACATAAGCAGTCATTATAATTTTCATGAATTCGCTCATAGCCGTTTCGTCAAATTGCTTAATAATAAAATGAAAGTGATTTGGCATGAGACAATATGCAACAAGCTCTAGCGAATCAGCTTTGTTTGTTATATTTATGAAATCTGTATTATCTAGGTCTTCTTTTGGAGTTAAGACTATCTTTAAAATATTCAGAAATGTTCTATAATCTTGGTCATCAATAAAAATCGAGCGCTTTTCCACTCCTCTATTATAGACGTGATAATAACCACCGGCAACATACTTCTTAATAGCATTTTTACTTGGCATTCCAAAAGTATGAACTATCCAAAAACACATTTCTAGTATACAAAAGGTCAGACCTTTTGTAAGCCACCAGTCCTTCGTAACTCAGGGGTCTTGTAGAAGCTTTATAACTTCCTCATCTGTAACCTGAGAGAAATCAGTATAATACGCACCAATAGCGCCAATAAAGTCATCAGGTGCGGATATATAAACCACTTCGTTGACCAGCTTTAAAAGCGTTTCATATGTATCAAAGGGTATTACAGGTACCGTAACTACAATCTTTGCCGGCTTTTTGGAGTTAACTTCCTTTATCCCTGCCATCATAGTGAGACCGGTAGCTATACCATCATCCACAATTATTACTGTCTTATCTTTCAGGTCTATAGTCTTCCGGCCCCCTAAATACACATCTTGTCTTCTTCTTGCCTCTTCTTGCTGTTTTTTTCTCTCCTTCTCAAACCACTTTCTGTCAACCTGTGTAGTTTCGGCTTCGTTCTCAACTATCTCACCGCCGGTAGTGACTGCGGCAATTGCATACTCTGAGGTTTTAGGATGACCTATTTTACGGGTAATAAGGAGGTCTAAAGGACAGTTCAGTCTTTTTGCTATAATGTTACCCAAAGTTACCCCGCCTCTCGGCAAAGCTAAAACTACCGGATTTTCGTACCTTTTTTGGATGAGTTTCTCGGCTAACCTCTTTCCGGCGTCTTTTCTGTCTTTGAAAAATATATCTTCCATAGATATAAAAAAACACAACCTACCATTGAAAACAAGTTGTGTTTTTACTAAAGTTGAAAACTAGTACCTGCGTTGTGTTGATTCGAGAGCTGTTCTACGAGTTATTCAACTACCCAATAATAGTAACTGTTTGCTTCCGAGGCAACAGGCGCTACTTGGAAAGTGATATCAAATGTACCAACAGCACTGGCGGAAATATATGCCTGTTTTGCTGCTGCAAGTGAAGATTTCGGAGTCAAAACAATTGACTTCGGCGCTGCCCCGTAAGCAGCATTAAACGTGATAACGGCAGCGCAGTTACCAGGGGAACCTGTCCCGGCCGTGATAGTCAATGAACCCGCAGAGTCAGTAGAATTAGCAGTAATTGAAGCAGTCGGAGTAGTACCACAACTCGTGGGTGTACCAATAGTAGGTGCGGTCACCTGAGTAGACTTAATATGACCCGTCACAGTAAGTGTACCAGTAAAGCTAGCGGCTTTTGCTGTTAGATTACCCGAGGCATCAACCGAGAAAAGGATACCTGCAGCGCCCGACGAGCTCTGAATCTCCAAAAGGTTTGCAGATTGTGAAGTGAATCCCTGAATAATAAGCCCTTTGTTCGTAGCCACATTTGGAGTAATAATGGCCGTTCCTAAAGTATCTGCTGTAACTGGGGCATTTACATTAAGCCTGTTCGCCGGTGTTGTAGTGCCAATACCTACATTTCCCGCAGTTCCACTGGTAGTCATTGCATAACTCGTTCCTGAAGTTACTGTACCCCCAGTAATCTTCACACCCGTTGATGTTACTGTGCCTGTAGTTTGGGTAATATTTGGCATCGTAATATCGAGACCGTTCCAGATGTCAGTACCGGCTGCTGTATTCTGGACAAGCGCACCGCCGGTTACTGCCAGCCCCTTGTATGTATATGTTCCAGCGCCTGTATTTGTAACAGCCGGCAATGCAATTGTCTGGCCGTTCATTGACTGACCCGTGGCAGTGTAGCTAGTAGATAGATCGATCTTTGCTCCTGTCAACGTTCCAGCTAAGGTTGTAGTCCATGGGGCTCCGACCGTGAACAACGTTCCCGACGTTCGAGCATCTCTGACTTCCAGTTTGCTGGTTGGGGTATCTACTCCGATACCAACATTGGTACCGCTTTGTCTTTGCAAGACAAGATTCCTCGTCCAAGTACCGGCTCCCGGATCCCATGCTTGCATAAAGGCAGCGTTACTGGTTGCTGAGGAAACACCTATCAGCAAACCTACGGTTGCTGACGGCTGAGTAATTCTTATAGCGTAATCATTGACACTCGATAAAGTTGTATCTTTCTGTATTTCTAACTTTGCATTGGGGGTATTGTCACCGATGCCAATGTTTCCTCCCGAAATAATATTACCCCCCGAAATAATTTCTCCTCCTGTTATTTTCTTTACAGAAACATTGTCAATCGAACCATCAAATTGAGAGCCTATTATATCGGCAGGGACAAATTTCAGATTGCCTGTAAAATTTGGGGTGATTATTTGAGTATATATTCCGTTATCACTGACCGCGATACCCCATGTCTGGCCAATCTGAGGTTGAATTTTGCCCATAGTTCGGTTTTTGACCTCAAAAGAGAGGTAGTATATTGACCCGGACACGCTTGAGATATCTTGTTCTAAGGCTGCAGCGCCAGTAGCATGATCTGCTTCTAAGTTCACTGCGTCGTGGCTCCAACCAATACCCCAGATCCATGTACCATTTGTAGCAAAGTCACCATTGACTACTTTTTCCACATCTAAAGAAGAGGTGTCAGCAAAAAGACCATTACCGGAAACTGTCAGTTCTTGAGTGGATGTCGCTGTTCCCACAGTAAGAGTGCCGTCAAGCTGGGTATCTCCCGTTATTAAACTTGCCCTTAGCCCTCCCGATCCGACAGCAACCGCATCACTGACGTCAAGTATATTACCCTCTCTATCCAATGCCTGATTCATTGTGACTATATCCATGCCACCTTTTGCCTGAACATAGTCTATGAGTTCGTTCATCGCCGTGGCGTCACTACTGTCTGTCCCATGCCCATAAAATATCACCCAACCATTATCGCTATATGCTGTATCAATACCGGCCTTTAAGGCATCAATCTTCGCCTGAATGCCGCCAACTCCCGTGTCGCTCATTCCTGTACTCTTGAGAGCGTAAGTATCCAAAGTACCCGTATTGATACCTGTATCAAGAGTCCCTCTTGCAGCCCTATAATAATCTCGGGCAATCCTTCTCACTAGCTCATTTTCATGATGGTAGGGATAGACAAGATCCGTCACATTGAAGCCGTGGCTTTCAAGCGTTTGTTTAGAACCCGATAGCTCGGTTCTAAGCTCTGACTCTGTTAACGCTGACAGATGAGCGTGTGACTCCGTATGGCTTGCTATTTCCCAGCCAGAATCCTTCAAAGCCGTAAGTTCAGCCCATGTTGAGTGTTGGGCAGGATCAGTTAACCCAATCTTATTTGTATACGGTGCGGAAACAGCAACTTCTCCCTGGGCATCAAATACGGATTTCATGACTGTATAGTCAGTTTGCAAACCATCATCAAAAACGAACGTCACCATTGGCTTTGAGGATCTTTCGTTTGTCCTTATTTCATCTGCCTTGATCCCGCCGCTGACTTCAAGTTTATAGCTTGGATCTGCCACTCCTATACCAACATTCTCAGCAGGTGAAAGAATAATACTTCCAGAGGTATTGGTTTGTAATGTGAGGTCGGCAGAATTGTTTTGGACTAATACTGTTGTTAATGACGTCCCCTGGATAACCCCGCTTGATGTTACCGCTCCGGCATTCCAAGTACCTGTTGTTATAGTGCCAACAGTATTTATTCCTGTAACCCCTGCCCATGTATCCTTGATAGTCGGATTCGGGTAGTTTCCCGTAAGATCTCCACTTGCAGCTCCTGTCGGCGCGGCACCGGTTATAAGTATTGCGGCTGCAGATGTAACCCTGCCTTGTGCATCTACTGTAAACTGTCCTGCATGAGTGCCATCACCATAAGTACCGACAGAAACCCCACTACTAGGTAACGAAACAGCTCCTGTCGTAGAGTTGTAGTTGATTGATGAACTGCCGGAAATAGCCCCTCTCGCTCTTGTGTCTGTGTAATATTGATTCGTCGTACCCTCGGTGAGGTTGTTTGTAGTTTTTGAGGATAATCTGTTGTCTACTCTTTCATCAGTGTAATATTTGTTTGTTGTGCCTTCTGACACATCTGATGTGGTAGCTCCGCCTGAGACAACTCCCTGATCGGCTCTTAATATTCCATTGAGGTTGCCAATATTCAAACTATCCGTATTCACCGATGAACCTTGAACTGAACCTGAAGCTTGAATATTGCCGGTAATATTGATATTCCCCGTCTGAGGGCTGCCGGTGCCTTGTTGTAAAGAAACAAAATCCTTCTGAAGATCTGTAATGGAGATAGATACACTTCCACCCTTGTTTGGCTGATTCTTGAACTTTTGGTCAACTTTGTTTAGGGTAATTTGATATATTAAAAAGCCACTGCCGAACATAAGTACAGCTGTGGCTGCCAGGACCTTAATAAATAGACTTTTTGTTATTCCCTCTTGCATATTACCCCAAGTTTGTTTTGCTTGCCCCGCACTTTGAGATGGTGCGCGGGTTTTTGTATTTATTTCTCTCATAGAAATAATAGAGTTTATGCCGACACAATGCAAGGGGTTTTTTCTTTAAGGGACTGTCCTTGTGAAAGACAAGGACAGTCCCTAACGGACAACAAAAAACCCGGCGAAATTTACCGGATTTTTGAAAAGTTGACAATGAACAAATTTTTTATTCTGAAAGTTTTTTGCTTCCTCCGCGTTCTTGCAATGGTCAGGCATCCTGCATAGATTACTCGCATAGTGCCGTAGCCTTAAATCATTCTATTTGTTTTTTCGGTTTCTTTGATGGGAGAAAATTCTCATTGGTTACCACATTTGCCGCATCTGTTTTGTAAAACTTCCCGTCAGCGGATTGCATCTTCAGTTGGTCACATTTTGTGACCAACTCGCTTCCTTCTTGTTTTGAGCGATTTTTTAATGTTGTCCAATAACTTTTTGCTTTTTTGAAATCTGTTTGCTCTATTAAAACCGCAATAATATCAATTACGGAAAAATACCATGTTTCAGTTTTTTTATCATAATGCCGCCAAATTTTAAAATTTTCAAAGATAGCCAGTGAGTTTTGATTTTTTCATCATATTTCCATTTTATATTAGCCGAAACAAGTATACAAAATGAGATCCTTCGCGGAGCCTGTCCTGAGCAAAGCCGAATGGGCTCGAGGATGACTTTCGAATCATCTCTAAAAACTCTTCTTCACTTAAGATTCTTGCGCCTAATTGACTTGCCTTTTTGACCTTTGGGCCAAGCGCGCATTACAAGGGTCAGACCCTTGCAGAAGATTTTCGTGCTTAATTAGTGGAAATTTAGTGGCAAATTACAAAGGTCGGACCTTTGCAGAGCCTGCTGAAAAGTTTTTCCTACTTAATGACACGAATATTATAAGTGCTGGCTGTCGGAGTTCCCGCTACGATAGCACAAACTTTAGTCGTAACCGTATCGGCCGCACTGACATAAGATTGCCAGATATATCCATCACCCGGGTATGTATTCGGACTAGTTGACACAGTCATAGTCGTTGCCGCGCCGGTCACAGTTGTTGTCCCAGAGGCACATGCTCCGGCAGCTAAAGCGCCGCCACCGATAGAAGCAGTCGTCCCAGTATGCCCGACTAGTATTTCTCGTCTTACAGCGTCACCCAATGTAATGTAAGCCTTCGTGCCGTCATATTCTACCGCGCCAATCTCCGGTGTTGTCATCAGCGTCCCCGCAGTAAGTTTGATTGGCGCTGTACTTGCCGCCGCCGTCCCTGCTTTCAAATGTAAAACTGCAGTCGGGCTCGTTGTTCCTATGCCGACACTCCCCTGCAATATCGTCTTTGTAACACTTGCGTTTCCTAAGGTTACACTATTGCTTCCATTCCCTATTGCTCCATAGCCAATGACAGTTTGGTTAGTCTCCCCATCAGCATTAGCCCTTGTATCATAACCTAAAAATAGAGAGTTACTGCCTGTTACGTTAGCGTCTCCCCCTGCAATATAGCGTCCAGCATACGTCCCTATAGCGGTGTTGTAAGAGCTTGTGGTGGAGAAAAGGGCGGCAGTTCCTATAGCGGTGTTGTAAGAGCTTGTGGTGTTGGCGCGGAGGGCGACTTGCCCCATCGCCAAGTTGTAAGAGCCTGTGGTGTTGGCGTTGAGGGCATAACTCCCCATCGCCACGTTGCTAAAGCCTGTGGTGTTGGAGTTGAGGGCATACGTCCCTATCGCCAAGTTGCTAAAGCCTGTGGTGTTGGCGTTGAGAGTATTCTGCCCTATACCTGTATTAGCGCTTCCCTGAGAACCCGTACTGCCAGCCATAGTAAAGTTACCGGAGTTTAATCCGACGAAAGTGTTATATCCGTCAGTCCCAGCCAAGTTAAAGTTATGAATAAATGGTGCTGCGCCTTTGTAGATAACACCTGTTGTTGAGTTAGTTGTTGTGGGGATGGTGATAGTCCCTGTAAAGTTCGCGCTTGATGAGATGGTTTGACCATTTATTAAACCCGAGGTGATAGCTCCACTTCCAACATTTAAAGATGTTCCCTGAATAGCCCCCGATGAGGTGATGGCCCCGGAAGCAATTGTTCCAACTCCTGTAAGATTTTTTGAATTAAATGAGATATCCGCGCCCGATGTCGTGATACTGGGCGCTGATATTGATGTTGAGGCAGTTAATGTACCCGTAAACGTGGCGCTCTGAGCCGTCAGGTTGCCGGATGAATCTATTTTGAAGAGGACCGCTCCCGCAGAACTCTGCCCTTGAATCAAATCGGCAGTTTGTGATGTAAAGCCCTGCACAACCAAACCTTTGTTTGTAGCAACTGTCGGGGTAATAATGGTTGTCGCCAAAGCATCGGCTGTCACTGGAGCATTTACCGTCAATTTATTCGCTGGTGCTGTCGTTCCAATCCCGACATTGCCAGCACTTGCGCTTGTTGTTAAAGCATAACTAGTACCTGACGTAACTGTACCACCTGTAATCTTAATCCCTGTCGAGGTTACCGCACCCGTAGTTTGAGTAATATTCGGCATAGTAATATCAAGGCCATTCCAGACATCTGTACCCGCAGCAGTATTTTGGACTATTGCACCACCCGAAACCGCCAATCCTTTATATGTATAGGTTCCTGAACCCGTATTAGTAACTGCCGGGAGAGCAATAGTTTGGCCAGTCACCGACTGATTTGTTGCTATATAGCCAGTTTGAAGATCGATACTTGCTCCCGTAAGTGTTCCTGCTAAGGTAGTGTAGAATGATTGTGTTCCAACAGAGACGAGAGTCCCGAAAGTTAGGGCTGACTTTACACCAAGCTTTCCCGGCAAATTAAAGAGAGTGGTATTATTGCCAGCCCCGCTTGACGAGATATCGAGTCTATTGCTGTTAGAGGGGCTGCCGAAGACAGCAGTTTGGCCGCTCAATGTTGAAATAAGGGCGTCTACTGAGTTATTGGTGTTTGAGGCATTGCCCCAGTTGATACTAGTCAGATTATTGTTGAACTTTCCTTCAAACCTGTTGTTCGAAACAACATAAGGCACATCTCCATCCTCTCCCAAGATCAGTCCAGACCCGGAAGTGTGCGAGGCTATTAAAGCTCCGGTTATTACATTTTCATTGCTTAAGATTTTTATTCCGTTTGTGTTCCCATGGAGATAAGCGCCCGTAATCTTGTTATTCTGGCTGCCGCTATCCAAATATATGGCCGTTTCATTGGCAAAAAGCTCTATATTCGAAGCCGTCATCACGCCGGTATCAATACTTTGAACCATTTTTATCCCTATTCCTCCAGCACCGCTTGCTCCCTCTACAATCACTCCGTTCAGCCGAAGCGCGGTATTAGAATATATGCCCATGCCAGTCGCAGAATTGCCCCATATATGCGTATCGCTGATCGTTAAGCCGCCACCGCTATAAGTACTACCGGAGTTCCATACATACACCCCATTGCCGCTATTTGCATATATCAGAAGATTAGAAAATACACTATCGTGAGGACCTAGCATAGTAACGGCATTCGTACCGCTGTTGCTACGTATCCAAAGATTAATCCACTTGTCTTCCATCGAATCGGCGCCGGGGGGGAATCCAAGATATTGTCCCCACTCCGAGTAAATACCGCCTGAAGCGCAATTCCTGATAACAACGTCATGGACATTCCATTGCGCCCCGTACTTTCTGATCCCGTAGCCAGTCGAGTTGCCGGCTTTATTCCCGTCAATAGTAATATTTTCTATTGTGACCCTGTTGACACCGCCCATGCTATCCGTGCCTGTCAAAGCGGCAAAACCATTTGTGGTAATGACATCAGTATTTGCGCCGTTTGGAAGCTTAAGAATGGACGCATTTATACCGCTGCCTTCGATATGCACGTTTGATTTCAGAGTCACATGCCCGAGAAATGTCCCTGACGGAAAATATAAAATCCCGCCTGTGTCAGACAGGCTGTTATGGGCGGCTTGGATAGCGGCAGTATCATCAGTAATGCCGTCTCCTTTTGCTCCATATGCCCTGACGTCAACTTTTGGTCCTCCTTTGGTAATAATATCCTGGACGGTTATCACGCCGTTTTGAACAGGGACAACAGAAACATTTGTAATAGTAAAGAGGGCATTGCTTGTGGGAACAAAAGAAACAATGTTAGCATTTGGCTGAGCGTTTAAATACTGGGTGTAAGTTCCGTTGGCAGAAATTGGAGAACCTGTGGCTTCGCCAAGCAATGGAGTAAAAGAACCGGCAGTCATTCCCGAAACAGTAAAGGTTGCTTTATACGACTGGGAAAACTCCTCCCCATGTGATGCGCCGGTCACCCTCTTTACTGAAATATCATCAATAGTCAGCAAGTTGGAGGTTGAGGAGTTTTCAAAAACTAGCCATTGACCGGGTGCCGACGTTGTTGTTGCATAAAATGTGTGATAGCCATTGATTGACACAACAGCTTGTCTGGTACCGCCGACGTTGACATCTATACTCTTCCCCGTCGTCATCCCTGATATCTTAAACGTTATTTTATATAAAGCATTGGGAACAACAGGAGCAATCTGAGAGAGATCCTGACCAAAAAGGGTTCCCGTCCCCCCTACATATGACAAAGCATTACTGCTATACACCCAGCCATTCTCAATCCAACTCCAGCCAGCCGCGCTGCCCGTGAATGATCCGTTGGTGACATTTTCCGGTCCGTAAGTTTCACCTGTTGTATTCGATATATCCTGGTACAAGGGATCTGTGCCAGCCGAGCTATGCACAACTGAGTTTGAGCCATAAACATAGCCCGAACCCAGCGTCCAGCCATTGGCATTGCCGCTGAAACCTCCATTGGTTACCAGCTGAGAACCGTCATTTGGATTGATGGCGATATTGCCACCGATTGCAGAGTTGCCGGTACCGCTCACTGTTATCGTCCCTGTAAAGTTCGCGCTTGATGAGATGGTTTGGCCGTTGATAAGTCCGCTAGTGATAGTTCCTGCGCCAACGCTTAGAGAAGTGCCCTGCAGAGCTCCACTTGAAGTCACCGCGCCGGCATTGAAAGTTGTCGTGCCAGTTATAGAGCCACCTGTAACAGATACATTGCTTGAATCCTGAGTTGCGATGCTCCCAAGCCCGAGTGATGATCTACCAGTTGCTGCGGTTAGCCCTGTTGCTCCGCCGTCCCACTGATTTCTTTCCGAGTAAGCTGTGTTCCAGTTTGCTGATGAAGAAATTTTTGCGTCTTGGATGGCTGTACCGTTCCAAATACCGGTTCCCACAGTACCAAGAGTTGTCACATTCGCTGAACCTGCCCAAGTAGAAAGCGCCGTGTTTTCTACATTACCAAGACCTACTTTTGATTTTGATATAGAAAGCCAAGCAGGATCTGAATAGCTTCCGGAGTTTACAATAATATTGCCCGTAGTAACCCCATTCACCGCAGTCGCTGTCAATGTACCGCCCTGAACAGTTCCTCCTGACAATGTACCGCCGGAGATGGTGGCTCCGTTTACAGTACCGCCTGATATAGCTCCCGCGCCTACATTTAATGAGGTTCCCTGGATAACCCCGCTTGATGTAACGCTTCCCGCATTCCAAGTACCTGTCGTTATGGTACCAACAGTATTGATACCAGTAACCCCGGTCCATGTATTTTTAATAGTCGGATTCGGATAGTTGCCAGTCAGATCGCCGCCCGCAACTCCTGTCGGCGCCGCGCCGGTGATAAGGACGTCTGCTGATGATGTTACTCTGCCATAGGCGTCTACTGTGAATTGCCCCACGTGAGTGCCATCGCCAAAAGTGCCAGTAGTAACCCCGCTGTCAGGTAGTGAAATACTTCCGGTTGTAGAGTTGTAATCAATTGATGCACTTCCTGAAATAGCCCCTTTAGCTCTTGTGTCGGTATAATATTGGTTTGTCGTACCCTCGGTGAGGTTGTCGGTGGTTTTAGAATCTAAGCTTTGGTTGAATCTATCGCCTGTATAATAAAGATTGTTAGCTCCCTCTGTGATGTTGTTTGTAGTTTTTGAGGATAATCTGTTGTCTACTCTCTCATCTGTGTAATATTTGTTTGTTGTGCCTTCCGTCACATCTGAGGTAGTAGCTCCGCCGGAGACAACTCCCTGGTCAGCTTTTAGGACTCCATTTAAGTTATCAATAGTCAGTGAGTCACCGCTCAATGAACTGCCCTGAATTTTACCTGAAGCTTGAATGTTCCCCGTAATATTAATGTTTCCCGTCTGAGGACTATCGGTGCCTTGCTGGAGGGAAACGAAGTCTTTGGCTAGATCGGCCGTAGAAATATCTACGCTTCCGCCTTTGTTCTGCTGCTTTTTGTAATTCTTATCTACTGTGTTTAAGGTTAGTGAATATACAAAAAAGCCACTGACAATCGTAAGAACAGCCATGGCTGCCAGAACCTTAATGATTAAACTTTTTGTTATTCCCTCTTGCATATCACCCCAGGATTATTTTGCTTGCCCCATACTGAAATCTTTGAATGCGGGGTTTACGCTATAATGATAGTGGTTTTTATATATGGAAGTCAAGGAGGAAATGAGCATCCCCGCGTTGTCATCTCGAGTGGAGCGATAGCGAAACCGAGGGATCCCTTTCAAGAGTTTTCTAATCGAATCAACGAGTAATTTGCTGGGAGGTCGGACCTGGCGGATACGCAAGGTCCGACCTCTTTTAAATAAAGGGATTCCTCCGCTCGCCACTAACGTGGTGTCGGTCGGAATGACAATTAAATTTTGAAAAGTTAGCGATGAATAAATTATTTATTCTGAAAGTTTTTTGCTTCCTCCGCGTTCTTGCAATGGTCAGGCCTCCTGCATAGATTACTCGCATAGTGCCATAGCCTGAAATCATTCTATTTGTTTTTTCGGTTTCTTTGATGAGAGAAAGTTCTCATTGGTTACTACATTTTTCCCCGTTTTTTTCTCCAATGCAACTCGTGCGTCCTTGGCAATTTTGCCGCCTTTCTTAGCTGGCATTTTATTTTCTTCTAATCCTTTGGTTTTCAATTTTTCGGCAATTTGTCGCGTGGAAAGCTCAGCTAAAGCGGTAAAAATTAATTCTGCATCAGTCATATGGTCACGTAAATTTTGTGTTTTAAGGCTTTTCAGGTTTTTATGTTGTTTGACCGACAAATCACTCCATTCTTGATGTATAATATTGGTCAAAATTGCATATTCATCCTGTTCTTTAACCTTATTATCTTTCCAGTAATCCGTCAGTTTATTTCTAGTTTCCTGCCCCATCATCCGTTGCTGTATCCATTTATCGCTTCTTCCTTGTTTTTGCCAATATCCTCTCGAACGATTCAATGCTTTTTCAGGATCGGTCATCTCCTGCATTCTTTCATACCCAACTTTGGCAAGCCATAATTTAATAGATTCAGCTTTTTTGGAAGGGACAGATTGTATGAGGCGAAGAATAGTTTCTACATTTGCCGCATCTGTTTTGTAAAACTTCCCGTCAGCGGATTGCATCTTCAGTTGGTCACATTTTGTGACCAACTCGCTTCCTTCCTGTTTTAAGCGATTTTTTAATGTCGTCCAATAACTTTTTGCCTTTTTGAAATCTGTTTGCTCTATTAAAACCGCAATAATATCAATGACGGAAAAATACCATATTTCATTTTTTTTATCATAATATCTTCGAATTTTAAAATTTTCAAAGATAGCCAATGAGTTTTGATTTTTTTCCATCATATTTCCATTTTATATTTTTTATTAGCCGGGACAAGTATACAAAATTTTATTCTATTCTATAAAATTATGGCTATTGTCTTGGGGACAGACCTTGTGAGTAACAAGGACTGTCCCCTTTCCTTATTTAGAAAAAAGGGTGATTTTCTTTTTTACCACCTCTTTTACGGCTTCTATAGCCTCTGGTAGATACTTATAAGGTATAATTTCTGCGTTTTTGCCTCTTAGCGCCCTGTCTAGTGCCTCACGATAGGCCCTTCGTATCTCTGTATTTACATTTATCTTACAAATACCCGCCCCTATGGCTGCTTTTATCTGATCCTCTGGTATACCTGAGCCACCATGCAGTGAAAGCGGAACACCTGAGCTTTGAGATATCTGTTTTATTCTCTCTATATCAAGAGTAGGCTCGTTTTTATAGATGCCATGAACATTTCCGTATGACCCCGCAAAGATATCTATCCCCGTTGCCTTGATATATTCTGCTGCTTCCTTCGGATTGGTAAGCACAATCTCTTCTTTTGGCTGTTCGCCTTCATGCACCTCTGAACTCCCCCCGATATATCCAAGCTCTCCTTCAACCGAAACCTTATGTGCATGAGCAAGTTCTACTACCTGCTTCGTTAGCTCTGTATTGGACGCTAAGTCCATCTTTGAACAATCTATGTGTACAGAAGAGTATCCTGAATCAATGGCATACTTCACACTTTCAAGGCTCTTGCCGTGATCTAGATTTATTGCTATATCCACACTCATATTCATAACAATATCACGAACCGTATCTACAAACACTTGATATCCTTCAAAGTTTGCTTCACCCTCTGAGGTTTCTATGATTACCGGTGTTTTTAGTTCTTCGGCTGCCTTCAGTATTCCCTTTGTAATTTCTAGAGTTGAGGTATTGAATGCTCCGATGGCATAGTGATTAAGCCTGGCGTCTTCAAGTAATTCTCTAGCGGTTCGTATCATTTTATTTTTCTCCTTCGTGTTGTCATTCCGACCGACTCTATGAAATAGCGAGCGGAGGAATCCCTTTTCATTATTATCTTATAAAATTCTCTTTGAAAACTATAATCCATCAGATAGGTTTTTCCAACCCGGATTCTTAATTTTAATTAATGCTTCCTTCTTTTTTCTGTTCCATCTCTTTATCTGCTTTTCACGAGAAATGGCAGTTTCAACATCTGACGTTTGTTCGAAAAAAACTAATTTATGGCATTTATACTTTTTAGTGAATCCTTCTACTAAATTATTTCGATGTTCATACACTCTTCTTTTTAAATCATTTGTCATGCCAATATATAAAGTGCCTCTTTCGCTCGACATAATATAAATAAAATAATCATAATTTTTGTACATATGGTTCTTGGATTAGAGAAAGGGATTTCTCCACTCGTCCTTCCAGGAAGTCGGTCGAAATGACAGAGAGAGTTATTGCTTGAAGATTGTTTCATTGAAAATTCACTGTAAATTGTAAATTAAAAATTATCTATTATTGTTTCTTTGAAGAATTTTGTTTATTTATCAAAATTCTTTACTATTGCAGTGAACTCTTTGTGATCAAGACTGGCGCCTCCGACAAGTAGTCCATCAACGTTCTTTGCCTTTTTCATTTCCTTAGCGCTCTTGGCGGTGACACTTCCACCGTACAAAATCCTAACCTTTTCTGAAGCTTTTTCTCCATATAGTGACTGTACTAGTCCTCGTATATCGGCTGCCATCTTCTCCGCTTCGTTCTCGTCGCAAACTTGACCAGTACCAATAGCCCAAACAGGTTCATATGCTATAACACTCTCTGCTATTTCCTCTGCTGTAATGTGCTTACAAGATGCTTCAAGCTGGGATAATGTTACTACCTTTGAAAGACCATCTTCTCTCTCGTGAAGAGTTTCACCGACACATATCACTGGCACCATGTCATGACGTACAACTATCTCTGCTTTTTTCGCTACAACTTTATCATTTTCCCCATATACATTTCTTCTTTCTGAGTGTCCCACGAGAACATATTTAACAAAACCCTTGAGCGCCAAAACAGAAACTTCTCCTGTAAATGCTCCTTTTTCTTCTTCTGCTACGTTTTGAGCACCAAGAATCATCTTAGTCCCCTTAATCTCTTCGGATGCAGCATATATATCTATAAACGTCGGGCAAAGCACTACTTCTACTCCCACATTGCCGGGTATTTCTTTTTTTAGTTTTTCGGTTAATACTATGCTCTCCGGAACAGTTAAGTTCATCTTCCAGTTGCCCATGATAATTTTTTTTCTTTTCGCCATAATAATCCTCCGTTTGCCTCTCTAGATTTTAAGATATATCTAGAATTTATTTATATAGATTCCCGCCTCCGCGGGAATGACAGAGAGGGTGCCAATTTCCCTACTCCTTCAATACCCAATACTCTATACTCAATACTACTTCAGTGCTTTAATGACCGGCATATCAGCGCCTGATATAAACTCCATCATTGCCCCGCCTGCTGTCGAGACATGAGTAAACCCGTCCATAACTCCTAACTCTTCAAGTGCTGATATTGTGTCTCCACCACCGACGATGGAAATTCTCTCGTCACCAACCATCATATTTGCAAGTGCCTTTGTACCATTTGAAAAATTCTTATATTCTGTGATCCCCACGGGACCATTCCAGAAGATAGTACCGGCAAACTTAATCGGTTGAGCATACTTTGAAATCGTCTTCGGTCCTATGTCCACTATTATATCACTTGCATCTACTTGCTGAACATCTTTTTCTTCTATTTTTGCGTTTTCAGAAACGTTCTTTGCTGTTACAACATCGCTTGGAAAAAGGACTTCCACTCCCTTGTCGTAAGCATCCCGAATGATACTTTCAGCGTCACTCACATAATCCTCTTCGTAGAACGACTTTCCTATCTCATGCCCCTCTGCAACTAAAAAAGTGTTAGCCATCCCCCCTCCAAGTAAAACGATGTCTGCTTTTTCAATAATATTCTTTAAAATATCTATTTTTGTGCCAATTTTTTTCCCACCCGCAACAAAAACAAAAGGTTTCTTTGGTTTGGCCAAAATCCTTGTCAGTTCAGTACATTCTTTTTCAAAATGAAGCCCAGCATATGATGGCAAATATTTTGTAATCGCAAGCATCGAAGCATGGGACCTATGAGCGTTTGAAAATGCCTCTTGAACAAATATATTACCCAGGACTGATAACTTCTTGGCAAACTCAGTATCCCCTAGTTCTTCATAGGGACTGAAACGGAGATTTTCGAGCATTAACACCTGTCCTGGCTTCAACTTTGCTGATTTTTCTCTGGCTTTTAGCCCTGTTGTTTCGTTTAAGAACTCTACCTTTTTTCCTAAGAGTTTTTCTAACCTTTGAGCTACAGGTTTCAGGGAAAGTGCGCTCACCTTCTTGCCCTCCGGCCTTCCCAAATGAGAGAGAATAACTATGGAAGCGCCTTTTTCTAGTAAGTACTGGATGGTCAGTAAAGCCTCTTTGATACGGCTGTCATCCAATATCTTGGTCTTATCCATAGGAACATTAAAGTCAACTCGAAGCAGCGCTCTCTTTCCCTTTAGATTTTTTATATCTTTTATAGTTTTCATACTTTTTAAAAAATTATCAGTTTTCAATTTTTAATTTTCAATAAATTTCCATTTGGTCATTGTTACATTGAAAATTCATTAGAAATTGTGAATTGGAAATTGAATATTTATGATTAAGTAAGCTTTGATGCCAATAGCTATTAATTACCAATGTAATTTGCCAAGTCTGCCAACCTATTCGAGTATCCCCACTCATTGTCATACCAACCGATTATTTTAAAGAAATTTCCACCAATACTCTTTGTCAGCTGGCTATCATAAATAGAAGAGTACGGGTTGCCTTTATAGTCCATGGACACGAGTGGCTCATCTGATACTTGCAGATACCCCTTCATGCTCCCACTTGCAGCCTCTTTCATTTTGGCGGTAATTTCATCTATGGTAGTATCTTGATTCAGTTCAACTACTAAATCATTTACAGAAACAGTTGGAGTAGGCACACGGAGCGACATGCCGTCCAGTATACCCTCTACCTCGGGAATTACTTCTTTTAGTGCTTTAGCTGCTCCGGTAGATGTAGGAATAATATTGAGTGCTGCAGCACGAGCACGCCTCAAATCCTCATGAGGCAAATCTAGTATTCTCTGATCGTTTGTATATGAGTGAACCGTGGTCATTAACCCTCGCTTCACACCAAAGTTATCAACCAAAACTTTTACTATTGGTGCTAGACCGTTTGTAGTACAAGAAGCATTTGAGATAATATTATGTTTTTCTTTATCATATTTGTCTTCATTTACACCGAGAACGATAGTTATATCATGATTCGTTGCCGGTGCCGATATTAACACTTTTTTTGCTCCTGCTCCAAGATGCGTCTTTGCTTTTTCGCCATCGGTAAAAAATCCCGTAGATTCTATCACCACATCTACTCCGAGTTCACTCCAGGGAAGGTTGGCCGGCTCTTTTTCTTCAAGTACCTTAATCTTCTTGCCATTCACCGTGATGGAGCCTGCATCTGATGTTATTTCCGCATTAAAAATCCCATAGTTTGAGTCATATTTCAAAAGATGGGCTAGTGTCTTGTTGTCGCCTAGGTCATTGATCGCTACAACTTCAATGTTTGGGTACTTTTCTGTAAATACCTTGAAGACCTGTCTGCCTATTCTTCCAAAACCATTAATCGCTACCCTCATTCAACCTCCTTCGGAGTTACTTTACTAATTACAAATAATACTAATTTACCAATTCTCATCTAAGATAGCTATTTCTTTCATGCGAACTATTCAAGAATTCGTATATATGTATCATTGGTAGTTAGTAGTTAATTGTATGTTTTAATCCCTAAAGCCGCTTCAACTTCTGCCCGATTTACCGTAAATTCTTTTGTTACAGCTGTATATTTGCCGTTTTCTATTTTTAAGACTCTTAGGGTTTTTGAAGCTTGTCCAGACGCAAGCGTTCCGGCCTGGAGACCTCCTCTGCCGGCATAGCTCACATTTTCCATAGTTGTCTGCCAAGCACTGCCAACCTTTTCCTGAACAGTAAATGCTCCTGCGCTCTCCAGGTAGAAAAGTATGGCAATACTATCATCAGAAACAGACTTTTGTGCTGTTACTGAAGATACCAGATTACCCAAGCTAGTTAAGTTTCCGGTTGGAGCCTTTTCCTGAACTGGTGCCGGGGCTTTGGGTGTTGACTGCTCTGTCGGTAGATTTCCCTTTTCTGTTTGATTTTCTGCACCCTCATCTTTTTTTGTCTCCTCTTGTTTATTTTCCTCTTTCTTCGGTTTATCGGTCTGAGATAGATATAGTACCGCACCACCAAAACCAATGATAAGTGCTCCCACAAAAAGTAAGACGAGTTTGTTTTTGAAAATCCCCTTTATCTTTTTCATAGATTCCATTATAGCACAATTTTTAAAATTCCAAGAAGCAAGAAACAATAATCAGTCAAACTTCAAATTCCAATCTTCAAATCTTGCTCAAGAAGGTCGGACCTTGTCACTCACAAGGTCCGACCTTCAAAACAAAAACTTCTGTTCCCACCTTACTAAACTAAATTAGTAAAGCCAGTTGCTTTGTTGCTCCATTGTAGTCTCTTGGTCATCACTACACTAATACATATTAGTGTAGTACTTGTTTTATAATATATATTCTGGTGATGAGGTCTAATTTTGGTTAAGCTCGTTTAGAACTGAGGCAGGTCAGCATGACACTTAAAGAGTTTTCTGATAGAATTCACTTATGCAAAAAGTTCAGGATTACTTTAATAAATTTCTCGAAAGTAAAAGGGTGTTTTGGATATTCTTAGTTTTAGTTTTTGTTGTGGTGCGGATGGCCGTATGGTTTTATCCTTATGACTCAGATCACTGGATTTTCTACTATGTCGGCAAGGCTATAGCAAACGGACAACTGCTTTATGTTGATGCTTGGGACCATAAACCGCCACTAATTTTTGAGGTTAATGCGTTTATGCATCTAGTTTTTGGCGAGAATCTTCTCTTGCATCGCATATTTTTAACAGCCCTCACTCTTCTTGATATATTCCTTTTCTACAAACTGGTACATCTTTTCTCTAAAGAATTCTTTAGAAAAAATGCCGAAAAGATTACAAAGATTGCGCTGCTCCTATATGTTTTTTGGAGAAACCTCGCCCAGTTTGCCTCCAGTGGTAATAACACTGAAAACATAGGCCTCATCTTTTTACTTCTCATGTTTCTTACATTTTTCAAGTTTTATAAAGATAAAAAACTTACAAGTCTTTTCCTTTCAGGTGTTTGCCTTTCAGTCCTTTTTTACCTAAAACCAAACTTTTCACTCCTTAGTATACCCATACTGATTGAGATTTTACTCATGAGCTACAAAAGCATCAAAAAGTTTATAATAAACTATTTTGTTTTTGGGTCTGCCTTTCTCTTGCAAACCGCTTTTTGGGTTATTTACTTCAACTCACAAAATGCGTTAAAAGATTTCTGGGTTGCATCTTTTGCTTTCTCATCGGCTTATGCCAAAAGTGCCTGGGGCGGAAACGTTTCACCGCAAAGCATCTTTATTTTTATAATGCTGCCCCTTCTGGTCCCCCTTGCTATCTTCACTGTAAACTTCCTTAAAGATTTTAAGAAAATTAAAACTAATATGTTGTATCGCTTTCTTTTGTTTGCTCTTCTTAGTGCACTTTTTATCGGATTCGGTATCGGCTCTTTCTACCCCTACTACTTCCTGATTTCTATGCCTATATTTGTGCTTATATTTGCCTATGGCGAAGACATATTCTTAAAAATCGCAAAGCCCAAAAATCTCATAATTACCTTGATTCTTCTCGGCGGTATGGCGGTATCATTTGCCATGTCCTCTAAACAATTACTGAACTCCTTTTCAGGACCGGTTAAGGGCGAACTAAGTGAATATCAACAAATCGCAAACTATGTGAAGGCTAACTCGGACAAAAACGATAAAATAGTTGCCTACACTTATGGGGCCGTTCTTTATAGAATGGCCGAACGTGACTCCGGCTCCAGATTTATCTCAGCCAGTGTCCTACTCCTTGATGAGAGAGACAACTATGGTTTTAATCTAAGCCAGACATTTATAGATGATCTAGAAAAGTCAAAACCTAAATACTGGATTATTTCAAAAGATGAAAATAGCCTCTATTACCAAAACAAAAAAATCATCCTCTATATGCTAAACAACTACACCCCAGAACAGGAGTTTGAGAACTATACAGTTTGGAAAAACAAAGACTTCTGCGGAAACTAAGCTTCGTCTATTGCTTCATTGACTAGTTTATCGGCTAGCTTATTTTGTTCTCTCTTAACATGTTTGAATGAGATATTTTTAAATATGACTAAATCTAGAATCTGACTATATAGAACCTGAAGGTCCGGGTCTTTAACCTTGTACTCTTTATTGAGTTGTTTCACAACTAGTTCACTATCTAGAAAGCACTCTATTTCAACCCCTTTGTCATTCCTGCGCAGGCGGGAATCCATGTACTTCTCGGCTAGCTCTAGTCCTTTTAAGAGCGCTCTGTACTCCGCTTGGTTGTTTGTCGCTTCTCCAATATACTCTTTATAGGTTTCCATAATCTTCTTTTTTTCATCATAAAGAACAACCCCAATCCCTGCCGGTCCCGGATTGTTCCTCGCTCCTCCGTCTGTGTAGATGATTACTTTATTCATTATATATTTTTATCCATCCCAACTTTAACCAGAGATTTATTTCATCAATTGATTGTACTTTTTCTGAAGGCATTTTGGCAAGGATTACCTTAATGTTTTTCCTGTAAACAAGATTCTGCGACACTGCAAAGGCTAGTTCAGCAAAAGTTTCGGCGCCAAGGTAGCCTTTGATACCATCTTTATCTTCATTGGCTATAAAAACGATGTCTGCCAGTGTTATATTTTCAAAAAATTCTCTGTGTATTTTGGGATAAAATTGCATGAATTCATCTTCGTCTATAGGATTTGGCCAATCAATAACTTCACACCCTGATTGATTATTCCAAAAATTAACCCATTTTCTCATCTCTTTTTCTAAACTGGTGCTTCCAGCAATTACTACTTTTTTCATTTAATAATTATAGCCTGATTTCCTTCTCTAACCAATCAATCTTTTCATTTTTCCTTCTCCAGAAAATATCTTCCCAAATATAATGAACTGCTAGCATAGCGTATTGACCATACTGTTTCTTAATATCATCTCTGATTTTTTCTGCTGGAATCATGGGTTTGTCATAAAACAGCCGAGAATAAATCTTCTGTTGCCATGGAGCAATATGATCGAAGGTATCATTACAATGACAGACTTCAAAAAGCAATATTCGTGCTGTTTCAGGCCCAACCCCATACAGTTTTAATAACTCTTTCTTGGCTTCTTCCTGTGGCATCTCTCGTAATTTCAGTTCCTCAACTTTGTCCTCTGCAAAATCATGAGATAACCTTTTTATAAACTTGGCTCTATAACCAACTTTCAAATCTCTTAAATCCTGTTCAGTAACCTTTTCTAATTCTACGGGCAACCAAATTATATAAAGCCCCTTACTATCAAAATTTATCTTTTCACCATAACTCTCAAGCAAAGCATCCATCATCTGCACGGTTCGTCTAATGGTAGCATTTTGTAAAACTATAGAAACAATCAAAAGTTCATAAAGATTGTGGGCGCTTGAGTTTCTCATTCCCAACCACTTTTTGAAAATCGGAGCAAATCTGCTATCTTTTTCAGCTAACTTATTAAATTCAGATAAATGCTCATTTAAACTATACCGCCAAATGATCTCTTTTTTAATGAAATCTAGTTCTTTTTGAGAAATATCTTGGTCATAAAAAACAGTAACTTTTAATCTCGGCTTACCGATTGACTCCTCTCTTTCAATCTTCAAGCCAAAGATTCTTTTACCAACTCGCATAGTCTGCCAGTATTTTCCTTCTTCCCAATCAGTAAGTTTATCAGGAAAATGAGAGGGTTTGTGAAAGGTACCATCAAAATGAAAGGGTGAAGTGGGAGTTATAAAGAAATCTTTTGTGTTGTTTAATGACCACTCCTTCATAAAACCGTCGTTTCATCAATTGAGAAATACTTTTTATCTGCATCAATCGTAGCTTTGCAGCCAATTGGAAAAATGTAGTTTTCAACATTATGTCCTAGCTCTTCTATTTCAAGTATAGGAAATGAATACTCCTTTGTAATTTCTAGGACCACATCGGCAACTTCCCGATTCTCACTTCTATTTTCCATCTTGGACCATTCAAACCATCCAATAATAAGTCCTCCAATTTTATCAAAAACTCCATTTAGCTTTAAGGTGGTAAGTTGCTTATCAAGATTTGCGACAGGATGCGTTCCCTCCAGAAATAATAGTGCTCCTTCCAGCTCTGGCGCATAACCAGCCAGCATAATATTGCTAAAACATGAGGAGTGGCCGCCCACAAGGGTGCCACTGGCCTTGCCACTGCGAATACATCTCCATCCTCTCGGTTGAAGATTATTATCTTCTTGGTGTTCCCATTCTGAGTCTGGTGAAATCTGTCCAACATCACCTTCAAACAATGTTTTTATAAAATTGTCTTCGTATAGTTTTGCCATTTTTCTACCAAATGTAAAAATCAAATCAGGGCCGTGATAAGTTATCAAACCAGTTTTTGCAAAAATAGCATTTAAAAGGGTTGTTCCATCTGAAATCCCGCAAAAAATCTTAGGATTTTCCTTTATCCTTTCGTAATCAATGCCATCGAGAATATGATTCGCAGTTTCCCCGCCAATCGACATTAGGACCATCTTTACTTCAGGGTCTGCCCATATTGCATTAAAATCCTCGATTCTGTCTTCCCGAGTACCGGCACTATAAAAATATTGATCTAAGGCATGTTTGCCAATCTTGACTTTCAACCCATAACTCTCTAGTTTCTTAATGCCAATATCAAACTGATCTCGCAATTCCTTTGGGACATAGCTTGACGGAGAGACAATACCAACGGTATCTCCCTTTTTCAATTTTTGTGGCTTGATTATATCCATAGTAAAATTTTACCTTATACACCAGTTAAAACAAGTAGACAAACCCTTGCCAAGGGACTGTCCCTTGGCAAGTTCTCCCATTAAAATCCAACCCAATAAATGTTATAATCATTAACTAGTGCGGGGAGTAGCATAGCTGGCCTAATGCGCAGGGCTGGGGGTCCTGAGATCGGAGGTTCGAATCCTCTCTCCCCGACCATTTTTTATTTAAAAAGGTGTTAAATCTACGATTGGTACGCCGGTAATGGAGGATATCAGGCCAATCACAACGGCAATAAGCAAACTTAAAGCCCCTCGTCCAAAAATGAATAAACCCAATATCAGAAATGGTCCATATGTTTCAAGCTTTTCAATATCAACGCTTCTGGGGAGGAAATAATATAGAACCTTAGAGCCATCAAGCGGTGGTATAGGAATAAGATTAAATACCATCAGGATTATGTTTACTAGCACTATTGTTGCAAATATGGGAAGTAATACCGTATTTGTGATAAAACCAAGCCTTATGAATGTCAGAAATATCACAACAATCGCCATGTTTGAAAGCGGACCCGCAAGAGAGGTTATAGCAGAGCCCAGGCGCGGATTTTTGAAGTTGTTTTCATTTATTTGTACCGGTTTACCCCATCCTATACCAATAAGAAGAATCGCAATCGTACCAAAAAGATCAAGATGGACTATTGGATTTAGAGATATTCTCCCCATATATTTAGCCGTAGGGTCACCAAGATAGTTGGCTGTCCAAGCATGCATACACTCATGTACCGTAATAGCAACTAAAAGCGCTAGAACCCACGTGAAAAAAAGAGCGGGATTTGAAAAAAGAAGGCTTAAAATCATAAATACATTCCTTAATGTTTAACAAGGTCGGACCTTGCTTTTCGCCTTGCAAGGTCCGACCTTGAAGGCGAAATAAAATTGACTTTTTAACCTCAATATGTTAACATTTACTGGTTAGTTTATCAACTTATTAAATTATACTTAAGGATAAAAAATGTCTAGAGAATGCGAAATCTGCGGTAAAAAGCCGATAACCGGTCACAACGTCTCTCACTCACACAGAAAAACAAAGAGACGCTGGCTTCCTAATATCCAAAAAACTACTGTCTCGGTTGAAGGCGTGGAAAAGAAAGTAAAAGCTTGCGCCAGATGCATAAAGACTCAATCAAAAATCAGGTCATAAGACCTGATTTTTCGTTCTAATGTTCTAGCTGTTCAAGTTGTTGAATCGCTTCGCTTGTTACGACAACTCCAACAATTCCCTCATTTCCAACATTTCTAACTCTTTAAAACAACTACCTTCATCTCCTCCGGGAGATCTTTTTTCATAATCTTTAGTTTTTCTAAAGTATCCGGCTCCTCACCTATTTCACCCAAGAATTTATCTAGAGAAGCTATATCGTCCTTCGTGCTCCCAGCAGTTTTATAGTGCATCGGTATTACAATCTTTGGACTTACATCATTTATAACCTTTACTGCCGTTTTTGCGTCTATCGTATAGGTGCCGCCTACGGGAACCATCAGAATATCAACCCCATCCATCGCCTCAAGCTGTTCGCTGCTTAACTCCGTTCCTAGATCTCCCAAATGACAAAGGCGTACTCCGTCAATCTCCATCGTGAAAATGGTGTTAGTTCCCCACTCTTTGCCTTCCTTGTCATCGTGGAACGAGGTTATGCCTTGAAAAAAGCTTTCCCTGACTTCATATTCGCCAGGAGAGTCAAGTAACAGGTAGTCCCCCTTGATGGCCTCTTTGTAGTTATGGTCAAAGTGATCATGTGTCAGTATTAAAACATCAGCATCCAGCTTTGGCATTTTTAGTCCCAACTTCGGATTATAGGGATCAATAACAACTGTTAGATTTTTTCCAACAACTTTAAAACACGAGTGTCCGATATGACTAATTTCCATTTATTTCCTTACTAATTACTTATTGATACCCTAATCTACGAATTCTATTCTAGCCAATTATTTTTATCTTTGCACTATAATTTTTAATTTTTAATTTTTACTTCCCGTCCGTCCGTTGGGCGGATTTAATTTTGAATTACCGGTTGGCCATTCTTTTATTATTACACTAATACTGGCTGCTACAGGAACGGCTACTATTATCCCTAAGATTCCAAGCAGTTTTGCGCCAATAAGCATTGATGAAATTATTATAATAGGATTTAAACCAACTGCTTTTTTCATAACCTGTGGAACCAAGATGTGGTTTTCCATCTGTTGAACAAATACATAAAATGCACCGACGATAAGTGCCATCAAGGGACTTATAAAAAGCGCAACGAGTACTGCCGGTATAGCGCCAAGTATGGGTCCAACTATTGGAATAAGTTCAGTAAATGCCGCTATCATAGCCAGAACAAGGGCATATGGTACATGCATTATAGATAAACCTATGTAGGTTACAACGCCAATGGTTAAGGAAAGTAACATCTGTCCCCGAAACCATAGGCTTACCTTTCTTGTTATATCACCAAATATTTTAATAAAAAGTTCTCGTCTTTTTTCAGGAACAAAGGCGGATACAGTTTGCTTCATTCCATTTTTTAGAGAGAGTATGTATGCACTTATCACTATTACAACAAAAAAAGAGCTAATACCGGAGAATACCCCAGAAACCCTATGAGATATGCCCCCAACCTGCCAGCTTTTTATCTCTGAGGGTATATCGCTAATAAAGTTTCTGATAGGATTCTGGTAACTTTGAGGGAAAGAGGATATTGTTGACTGTATATCCCCTATATAGTCATCTTTGTTTGAAATCAGCGACTTCGCCTGCTCACTTAGGATAGGAGCAACTATACTAATAAATACATAGACAACAGCTATAAATAAAGAATATATGGATATAGCACCAAGCCACCTTGGAAACTTGAGTTTTTTCTGTAGTTTATCTACTGCTGGTTCCAGGGCTGCTGCCAAAATAAAACTTATCATTAGAAGAACAAGTACATCACGGATGATAAACAAAAAATAAACAAAGAGTAAACTACCAATAATTTTTAAAACCATTATTAATGAAACATCAAGTTTTAAAACATTTTTATCCATTTATACTATCTTCCTTTATAACAGAGCTTTTTAGTCCCTTTGTATTGCCCTTGTCGTCCATATAGTCTACAAGAACATCTTTTGGGCTAGCCATAATCTCGGTCATAAACCTGTCAAACATCGCTTTTCTGTTTTCGAACTCGTCAAGGCTCATTAGTGAATAGTTGAGTTCTTTTTTTGCTTCCTTTTCAAGTTGAGCGACGAAAGTTTTGAGTCTTCGTCTGTTTACCTTCCCAACTATGAAAAAGTCAATCGGAGACGAGTTATCTTTTACGAAGTAGCCCATCAGTGCTGCATATGATACATCTCCAAGATTTTTGACGGTTTTGGCCATATCTTTCTCGGTCTTTTTTGTTTGTTCTTTTTCTGACTTTGCAAATATTTTCTTTAAATCTGGGTAAAGATCTGACTTTTTGTTTGCCTTATAGTAAAGTTTACCTTTTTTACCTTGTGAAACTACAATATCCAAAGATTTCAAGTTTGCCAGTTCGCGCCTGACCGAGTTGATTTGTTCATTAATAGTTCTGGTTATCTCTCTGACATAATAAGAATTATCAGAATTATTCAGAAAAAGAGATAAGAGTTTTGCCCGGGTTTTTGACCCAAAAAGTTTATTGTACACTTTATTTACTCCTGTTTAGTAAAGGCATTTTAGCATACTGACAACAGGTTGTAAAGTGTTTTTATGGGTAATCTGTTCAAATAATTTGCACGAATTTATTTTTTTAGCTTCTTAGGTTTTCCACTGACTTTTTAAAAAGATCGCCGCGCTGTTATGCCTATGCCCTCCAGCGTGATTTTTTTAAAGAAAGGATGAGCCGAATAAAGAATTTAAAAATAATTTTGTTTGAGTGAAACGAGTTAATTTTTTTAAACCTGAAATAAGGCAATATCTGACACTTTAAAAATAATCGTTAGCTGGCAGTTTTTCCTACTTTTTGCTGCCAAAAAGTAGATGATATATAAAAAATACAGCTGTATAATACAGATTCTGGACAGGCCAGAATGACGAGAAAGGGATTCCTCCGCTTCGGTCGGAATGACAAGGTTGGTATAGCTACTTTATCCCTAAGATAAAGGCTCCTATTAATATAAGTGAGCTTAAGCCCATAAATATCATCGCTATAGTCCCAAATATCTTGACCCAACCAGGGTTTGTGTGCACACCCATTATTTCCTTGTCATTTCCTATTTTGAATATAAATATGAGAAGCACGGAAGCAACAAGCCCATTTATAACTGCCGCATAATAAAGGGCTGTAATAGGATTTATGCCAACTAAGTTCATGAGAAGTCCCACAAAAGTTGAAATAATAATTATCCCATAGAATCCATGTGCGTGCTTGAACTTGAGACTCAAGCCCTCGTGCCATTTCAATACTTCTGAGATAGCATAGGCCGACGCACCGGCTAGTACAGGTATAGCAAGTAGGCCCGTACCAACTATGCCTAGAGTAAATATCAAAGACGCAAACTCACCAGCCAAAGGCTCCAGCGCTGCAGCAGCTTGCTCTGCAGTTTCTATATTTGTAATACCATTTTTGAAGAGAACGAAGGCAGTTGTGATAACAATAAAGAGAAAGACAAGATTAGCTATAGACATACCTGAAATAACGTCTTTTCTCATTTCATGAACCTCTTCATTTATAATCGCTGCATGATGGTCACCCAAAGTCCCATCATCCCTTTTTTCTTCAACTTCTTGAGAGCTTTGCCAGAAAAAAAGATAGGGAGATATAGTTGTACCAATAACAGCAACTATGGCAAATATGTAGTCTAAGTTAAACTGAACTTTTGGAACGGCGAGTGAACGCAAGACCTCCATCCAGTCAGGCTTAATGATAATTCCTGTTATTATGTATGCGAGAAGTGAGAGGACAAGCCATCTGAGTATCTTTGCATATTGGTGATATTTAACAAAAACCTCAAGGCAGATAATTATTACTGTGAAGAGAATTGCAGCGACATAGAAGTTCATACCTGTTATCATCCTGACAGAGGCTGCTATTGCACCAATATCAGCTCCTATATTGATAGTATTGGCTATGACTAGCATGGAAACTAGTATAAATACTGTTACGTTGCCAAACTTTTTCTTGAGTGCTCCTGCTAGTCCCTTGCCGGTAACTATACCTATACGAGCACAAGTTTCCTGCACTGCCGACATCATGGGTAAAAGGTATAGTGCCATCCAAGAAAGACCAAGACCAAACTTTGCTCCGACAGTGGAATACGTACCAATTCCGGATGGATCATCGTCAGCAGCACCAGTTATAATTCCCGGACCTATTTTCTTCAAAAAACCTTTATGATGTTCTTTTCTTTCTTTCTTTGGCTTAGAAAGAAATTTTTTCAAACTTTCTTCAGTTACAAATACTCGGCCATTTTTAACAACTGCCTCAAGATGTTTGTTTAAGATTAGATGTTTAGCATAACGAATAGATATCTTATGCTTTTTTTCTAATTGTTTTAAACTATATAGTCCAAACATATTATGTCTTTGAATAGTTAACTGCGTTCCCGCTTGGAACAACCTCTATCCATGTCTGAGCGCTATTTAACTTGATTTCATTACCCAAGGTGTCTTTAAATACCGTTTTAGAGCTCTTGGCAGCCTTTTCCCAGGTTCCTTCTACTTGCTCACCATCTATATAGAAAAGTGCGCGACCGGAGCCAGTAGTCTTTATTGTTGTTAGTTGAGCCCCGTCTCTAGAGTTACCATAAGAAAAACCGGTAAATTCAACTATTACATTTTTGGGCGCAATCTGTTGACCCGTCTTTCTATCTTTGAATGGTGCCCCTGACTGAGACCTAAGCCATACATTGTTATTTCTGTCATACGTGTAAGTGGGATTATATGATCCTCCGGAAAAATCTACAGTGAAAGTAGCTGTTTGAGGTCTTAGCTCTGCCTTTGCATCATACTTGAAGGTAAGACCGGAAAAGTTACTCATAGAAGGATATTTT
>ERZ1292633.491-Hain-H41-02um-R1-491-length-45764-cov-59_pt1 | contig 45764 bp, 56 predicted proteins | sample MGYA00564406_ERZ1292633 | MGnify/ENA primary metagenome ERZ1292633 (study PRJEB36523, sample SAMEA6512639) | groundwater metagenome | collected 2019-01-08 | study: AquaDiva: Metagenomics assemblies of 32 groundwater samples | reverse complement strand
TCGACTAAGACATCCTGTGCGGCGTTCCGCGAATCACCTCAATCGGGACGTACACCAGGCGGCGGCACCGTTTGCATTTGATCTCCAAGCCTTTTCTTGTCCATCGGGCAATCAGTTGTCCGCATGCGCAGCGAATGTTGCCGTCATGTGGCTGTTGTCGGTCCTGTCTGTTCACCTGTGCACGCTCCTGCCTCGAGACCGGAGCCACTGCTCCGTAAAACGCTCCATAAAAACCCCCATTGTCAGCGTATGACCATGGGCTCTGGACTCGGTGTCCGTTGGCCTTGTCCATACTGATCAATGGAGGATCGGTGAACGTACTGATAACTCAAGAAGGCTGCCGGCGCGTGGAGAGCGCCGGCTGTCATGGTTTCAAGGCGAGGGGTCTCCGGTAACATGTGGGATGCCCCCTCAACGACGGATGATTCGGATGGCTGTTGTGTCGTGGTAAAATCGGTTTCCACCGGAGTCGGCCATGGCGCATTGACAAGGGAGACTCCCCAGCGAACCGGCGCGCTTCGTGACTCGACGAGTTCATGTGGGAAATGCAGCGTCACCGCGGCACCTATCCCTACAACAAGCCCATGAAGGAGTGTCGACACAACCAGTCCCATCAGGCTGTTGAGATGGTCCTTGTCGGATTCATAGCGCCTTGTTTCAGGTGGGACGCACACCGGGGCTCGGCGCTGAACCGTGCACAGATTCCGGCGAGCCGCAAGGCGAGAACCGAGCCCGTGAGTGGACAAGGACTCCTTGCTCCGGAGAGCTGCGCGCGTTTCCCTCTGCACTCATCTCTCCTTTTCTACGGTATCTCAACGGAACTCACGGACATGACTGCCCCCATGAGACCCGGGAAGGTGTTCCACAGCCACCAGCCTGCCACGGTGAGGATCACCATTCCGAGCGAGACGGCCAGACTGATGAGCACGCCGCGCTCACCGTCCAGTTTTCCAGGATGCGGCATGATCACTCACGTGGTGTTACAAGGCCGTGTTGTCCCCGGTCTGACTGTCGGTCGGCCCGGGCCTGTTCCTGACTTGAGCATCGGCTTGGTCGATGAGTAGCGCCGCCTGCGTAATGGCGTAGCTGCAGACCCCGCAGGTCCAGAAGGCTCCGGTGGGGATGAGGCTCTGCCGTTGACAACGAGGACAGGTCTGCCTCTTCATGGGGCTCCGTGCTTAGTGGCGCATCGGGTGGCTGTAGGCGGAGGAAGGTGCCAAGCTTCGGTTGTCATCTGCCTGTCCGAGCTGAGAGGCGAGTCGCGCCACGGCGTCGGCAAAGGCGACGAATTCGTCCCGGTCAAAATGCAACGTGATAGGGCCATAGGTGAAATGCAGCCTGTCGCAGCCGCACATGTTCAACGCCGCTTTCCCTTTGCCATGAATGACATTCTCCATGATCGTGTCTCCTTGATGTGATCGGAACATGCGTCAATTGTCATTGGTCAATCGTCAATCGTGCATGAAAGGAATTCGTCTGCGTCGGAGTCGAGCTGCGCTGACAATCTCCTTGCCTCACACGCTTCAACTTCGGATGAGGCCGTGATGGCCTCGTGGTCCGCATCGTGCTCTGAACGCTTCGCGGTCACCCCCTTGGAATCCTTGATTTGACTCATCGTCAGGATCTCCTGGATCGCGGCCAGTCCGCGGTCCGTGAAGTCATGGATCAGGTGAAAGCGGAGAAGGCCTGCACGGTCGATCAGGAACGTTTGACACCTCACCGGCATCTGAGCCACGACTACGCCGAAGGACCGGTGGAGGCGGTTCACGGGATCGTACAGCAGAGGTGTGCGTGGTTTTGTCGGATGGTCGATCCACACTCGGTGCAACGGACGAGTGCCGGAACTGACGATAAGCAGCGTCGTGTCCAACTGTTTGAGTGTGTTGGCCTGACGGTCCACGAAATCGGGTTCCATGATTCCCAGATAAGGAAGGAAACAGATGGCTGTCCAGCGGCCAGTGAACTGGGTCGAAGCAAGGTAGGTGAGCGTCCCTGCCAGCAATGCCGGTGTGCGAAACCTAGGTGCGGGCATCCCGATACGTCGCATGGTGTCCTCCGATCAGTTGGGTGTGTTTTTGCGCGAGCAACGGTTCGGTGATCGACCCACAAGGCTCTGGGCTTGTTGGGTTTCCGTGTGAGACCATCCGCAATTGACGCATTTCCACCGGGCAGAGCGACTGTAGAAATTCAAGGGTCGTTCTGCCACCAGCAGGCCGTGGCATTTTTGACAGGTTGTCGTCATTCCTCGTCCTCACGTCTTGACTCCATAGCGCCCCGCGGAATGGGACGGCCTAGGAAGAATCAGCCGCCTCATTCAACGGACGCGCCCCCGTGTCTACCACTGGGCAACAGGATCTGTAAGGCCCAAGGGTGACGCCAGAGCAGTGGAGGTCTTTCCAATCCCTTCCTCAAGCCACCGAGTGATAACCGGGTGGAGCAGCCCCTTTTCGTTCATGGCTTCCCTCCTGTGCCAGATCGGCTCGGCGAACGGGACGATTGTGATTTCTTCCGAAACTCTATCTGAGAAGGTGGTGGCCACCGCAGCACGAGAATTCTCTTGCACCGGCGGCATTTTACCTCCATGCCTTCAGCGGTCAATTTCAAGAGGAGGTGTCCGCACGTACAACGGATCTCGCTCTCGTGATCATCTTGAGGACTTGAATTCGTGGTCATCTTTGCATCGGTGTTAATGCATGGCCATACGGATGACGTCATCGATCAGGTCATCGATCTGCGCCTCACACTTGCCGCAGCAGGATTCATCAAGCCCCATGGCATATCTGATGGCTTCCGGGGCCCCAGCGTGTCGTATGGCAATGTTCTGAAACTCGGCTTCCCTGATGCCCTTGCAGAGACAGACGTACATGGGCTCCTCCATCAATAATAAAGGCTTAGGGAGATGGACTGGTGAAATCTTTCCGCCTTGGGATATATGATCCGCCTCATCCCAGTGTGTCCTGTGAATCCATCGCTCACGAAAAAGCCTCAGGTGCCCCGTGATAATCTTGGGCTCCGGCCTAAGTAGCCTCTGGCTGAGTCATTACTAGTTCTGTGTCGCTCGCTCAGCACGTAGCCCGACCTCTTTTCGTCAACGAAAGGGCGGGCGGGGGGCCTTAGGAGGAAGAAAGGGCCCCCGCCCGCGAAGTGGGAGGGCACAACTCCCACTCCGTTGCCGGCATGTCGGGCACCGGCTGTCGGTCTAGTAAAATCATGCTCAAAGCGAAAGACTCTCTTCCGTGAGTTGCCCCACTTGCGAAGAAGCGCCGGATTGGCCCAGGAGGCGGCACAGCACAGGGACCAGCGTGGGATCAAACTGTGTTCCTGAAGCCACGAGCAGAATCCTGAGTGCGATCTTGCTGCGCGTATTTGGACAAGGAACATCGGGCACCTGAATGGCGTCGAAGGCGTCGGCGATGGCCAGAATCCTGGCTCCGAGCGGGACGAACTCCCCCCTGATGCCATAGGGATAGCCTGACCCATCCCAGCGCTCGTGGTGATGGGCGATGAGGATCGAGGCCTCCCTCAAGAAAGAAAACGGTTCGAGCAGCGTCGCTCCAAGGCGGGAATGATTCTGAATGGCGACGTAGGCCTCGGGTTTAAGCGGGTCCCTGTTCTTGGCGAGATGAGTCGGGAGCATCAAGAGCCCGATATCGTGAAGTAAGGCGGCGAGTTTCAGGTCGTGCAACTCGCCAAGAGTCAGGCCGACCGCTTGTCCGACCAGCAACGAGATCGCAGCCGTTCTGCGGCCGTGGCCTGTCTGCCAGGGGAGCGCGCGATCCAACTCCTTGCTCACTTGCCGCACGAGGATGCTTTCGACGTCACGGCGTGACGCCACAGGGAGTCGGAGGCGGTCGATCTTCCGGAGCATGGCCTGCATCGTGATGATCCCAGGGTGGATGTGTTCACAGACCCGCTGTTCCATCGTCATTCCTCCAAGACAAACAAAAAGCCCAAAATCACGTTGTGATCTTGGGCTCTGGGTGAAAACCTCTGGCCGCTAATTGAACTGATAGAAAACTGAATCAGTGTGTCATGACTCTTCCCCTCGTTTCCCGGCCATCAGCGGTTGCTTCAAAATCCACATTTCGTAGAGAGGGATCGCCATCATCGCGAGAAAGCTGCCCATCATCAACGTATCACCGGCCAGCATCGTCAGCACGAAAATAGGTGAGACGTAGCTGATGAGCCAGGGGGAAAGAAGATCCAGGGCCACGCCACCGAACGAAAGCCATGTCAGCCAGACTTGCGTGGCGTGGCTGGTATGTGTCAGGTAAAGGACGTGGACGAGAATCATGAACACAACCGGCATGGTAAACAGGTGAAAGTGCGTCACTTCGGCCAGTTCCCGAAACGACATCGGTTCGCCGAAGGTCGCGTCCGAGCCGCGGTAGTGGTCGGCGATCCCTTGTGGGCTCAAACTGGTCATGCTGTGCGCCCAGAAGAAGGAAAAAAGAAATCCCACGAGCATCAAAAAAAGGAATTGCGTATACAACAACCTGATATGACGATCCGAATCACGCAGGCGGAATCGAGCATTAAAATTTCGCATGCCAGTGCAGTATCCCGACGGCCTTAGTTGCCGAATAGGGTCCCCAACAGTCCTCTCTCGGCCTTCTGCACTGCGACCGTGTCGCTGCCTAAGCCGGCCGGCTTCAAGTAAAATTCGTCTACCAGTACCAGCACTCGTTTGACGCCGGCGTTCATCGACCGGACGGACATCGTGGCTCCACTGATGTTGATAATGTCTTTGTTGATTCGAATGGGGTCCGTGACGGTCTTGCCGTCATACTGAGAGTTGAATCGCTTCTTCCCGATCTCGCTGCCCTTTGCATCCCGAAAGACCAGCAATTCGACGTCGGTGCAATTCCCTTTGGGATCCACTCCTACCATATAGGTCATGGGCTTATATTTGCCGATGGTGTTGTGGATCATCGCATACCCATCGACCTTGTCTCCAGTCTCCCCGATGTACAGGTCGAACGAGTCTTCCGGAAACTTCCAACCGATGCGCTGTTCGATGAGTTCTTTCCTGTCCTGCGTGAGTCGGATGAGTTCCTTGCGCACACGTTGAGATTTCGGGAGGATGGTCTTCACGGCCTCCTCCTCGGTCATGAACTCTTCGTACTTGAAGTCGTCGTCTTTCAGGAAGCGGCGCAATTCGTTGTCCCAGACTTTCTCCGTCGCCAGCGCCGGGAGCGACGAGGTCAGAAGCAATACGACTGCGGTTAAGGTGCGGTACGCACTCACTGTACTGAACATCCATGCTCCTTCAATTTGGTGTCCAAGCGGGTCTGCACGTCGGTCATGATCTCCGTCGAGGACTCGGTGTCGGTCCAGCCGAACAGGCGGGAGCCGCCACGGAATGCCCACCGTTGTCGCTCTTCGATGAAGCCGATTTTTGTGACGTCGCCGAGGCGTGTGACTGCCAGGGAAATCCGGGACCGATCTTTGCTGTCCCCCAAGTCTCGCTGAAGGGCACCAAAGGTCCGTCCCGGCATGGGTATTTCAAGCCACGCGGTGTCGATCAGGCCTGCGTCCTTATCCTGCCGCGCTATCGCACGATCTTTGACTGCGTCAAGCGCAGCGTTCCAGGCATGGTCGTAGCTGCAGACGGCGAATCGTTCCTGCATACCGCCCAGCGATGCGCAGGCGGTCAGGAGAGCGGGAATCAGGAGGATGCTGAGTCGGCGGTAGTGCGGTGTCATATCAATTCTGTCGGTATCGTCCAGGCCCTCCCGATCGGGACGGCCTGGACGAGGAGCCGGTTAGAAGTACGTGGCTGCTTGGATTAAGAATCCGTTTCCATTCATCGGGCTGCCTGCAGTGCCGAGATCCCCGGCGGCTACAAGCCCCTTTGCGTCCTTCTGGGTATTGAATTGCCAGTCGAATTTGATCACCGTGTCTTCAATCGGTCGGAAATTGAGACCGAGGGTCAAGCGCTCAAGCTTCCGTTGGCCTCCCAGCGCGTTCTGCTTGGTGCGATCGTCGGTATCCGTGTTGACCTGTTCCCACCGCACGACTGCCGTAAACGTAGAGGCGTCGGTGAAATGGCTGGGCGCCCATTTCTTGAGGAATTCCGGCATGAAGTGATAATTCCCCTGAACGTAGTAGCCTTGCATGCCGGCCGGTCCGATGACCCGGTTGGCGACGCCGGTCGCATTGTCGTTGCCGATTCTCGTCCAGGCTGACTCTCCGATGATTTCGAACGGGCCTTTTTGGAGAGTCCAGTCCAATGCAAACATATCGATATAGCCCGCCCCCACGGCTCCGGCGGCCGGCTTGTACGCTCCATGGTAGCCGGATCCGGCGATTTCAATGCCCAGCATCGGGCTGAAGGCAATGCGGCCGACGACGGCTTTGTTGTCGTCGCGATCCCGAGAGACGCTGCCCCGCGCGCTTCGCACCCCAAGGTCGGTAATGCCGCCGGCCGTCTGGCTCATTCCATTGACGGCATAGACTTCATAGTCCAGTTTCGACCGGGACGAGGGATAGAGGGTCCCGTAAATACCGGCGCCTGCTTCGAACCAGGTGCTGGGGATCACGATGCGAGAGACCATCGGCCGATCGACGAGATCGTTCAAAGGTGAGTCGTGCAACAAGTTAAACTTGCCGACCGGCATCAACAAGATACCTGCTCGGAGATTGATCGCTTCATTAATCAGGTAATCCAACTGGGCAAACTCGATCTGCATGGAACCGTCGGTGCCTTGCGGCGCATTGGTTCCACCGCGCTCCATCTCGATTTCCGTTGCGAACTTAATATGGTCGGTAATGTCCGCATAAATAAAGGGCACCAGCCGTTGCTGGCCGAATGAATTACGGCTAGGGTTGTCCAGGTTCTGACGGGACAGTGAGTTGTACATGACATCGGCATATCCACCGACCGTTGCTTTCGGAGCACTCAAGAAGGGCTTGGCGTAAATGAGTTTGCCGGATCCGGTTGATCCGAATCCCAACGGAATCTTTTCCTCGCCCTTTCGCTCGACTCGAATGTCGGTGATGGGACCTGATGCCAAGGGATATTGCGGAGTCGAGGCCGCTTCACCCTGGCCTTGTTGCATGCCGCCTTCACGTCGTTCGTGTTCCTGAAGCCGCTTCTCGACTGCCTCATCAACCAGTTTTTTGATGTCCTCCGGGGTCATGTTTTCCGCCAGTACCGGCATGGCCGGTAGACTGGCTAAGACGAGAGCCCCGAGGATTGCCCTGATTTTCATGGGTATCCTCCATCCGCGAGTAAGGTGTTGGTTGGACTCGGGACTCAAAGGTCTCTGGTCTACGGGGAAAATAGGTATACGTGATCGATGCCCTGGAGTGTGCCTGGTGGTGAGGCCTCCTTTCATAGATCGAATCATGCTGTGACGGTGCCCCAGCCTTCGATTGAGGTGAATGGGATGACGACGATGCGCTTACAGCGTTTGCATTTGAGCTCAAGGCCTTGCCCACGGACTTTGGCAATGAGTTGTCCGCACTCGCAGCGCGTCTCACTGTCTTGGCAGGAAGGAGATGCCAAAATTTTTCCTGTGATCATAGCGGGTGGTCGGCCCCGTTCGTTAAATTGAGAACGATTATTAATATCCCGATCAGCTGAGGAATGTCAAGTCTGGCCACCAATTAAAAGTTGGCCGCCTTTTTGTGTGCTCTGCGCGCCTGCCGCAGGTGATTGTGTGCGATAGAGTGGGGTAGGGGAAAGGAGCGTTCGCCTGCTGGTCGGCGCGACGGGCGACATTTGCATTTTGCAGGCGTCCCGCAGAAGATGGACGCGTGTGCGCGCAAATCAGCGCCGGGCTGCGCCAATGAAGTTGTGTGAACTATTGAGTGCCAAGCGTAGTCTGTTTGCCATATTCGTCGGAGGTGGTGGGGTGGAGATAGGATATCGGTTTGCAGTCATGAGCGGGATCTTCCTGCTCTTGTTCTCGTCCGGATGTGCGACGACAAGGTCTGAATCCGCTCCTGTCGTCGTGAAGCGAACGCAGATGCAGATGGGTACGCTCGTGACCATTACGTCGGTGGCGTCTGATCGCCGGCGGGCGCAGGATGCAGCATCGGCTGGATTCCAGGAGATTCATCGCGTGGAAGAGTTGCTCAGTACCTGGATTGCGACCAGTGAACTCTCGCGGGTCAATGCTGTCGCCGGCAGGGACGCCGTCACGCTCAGCCGCGACACGATGAAGGTGCTGGAAGCCTCGCTCGAAATGGCCCGGCTGACGGAGGGAGGGTTTAATATTCTCGTCGGCCCGGCGGTTGAGGCCTGGAGCGTTCTCGATCGGCAGCACATTCCATCCGATGCGGTCTTACAGGCGGTTCGCCCGCTGACGGAGTTGCGTTCGCTACATCTGAATGTCGCAGAGAAGACGGTCTATTTGGCCAAGCCTGGAATGCGGGTAGATGTGGGCGGGATCGGCAAAGGCTTTGCTGCGGATATGGCTGTCGCAGCCATGCAGGAGGCCGGAGCCACTGCAGGTGTCGTGGCCCTCTCGGGGGATATCAGGACCTTCGGCAGACTTCCGGGCGGCATGAAATTTCCCTTCGGCATCCGGCATCCGAGGCATGAAGAGACTGTGCTGGCTTTTATTGAGCTTCAGGATGAGGCGATTTCGACCGCAGGTGACTACGAGCGGTACTTCGAGCGGGATGGAGTGCGCTATCACCACATCCTCGATCCGATCACTTTGCAACCGGCTCGTGACTGCCAAAGCGTGACCGTGGTCGCCGGCGACGGACTGACGGCAGATGGCCTGGATACCGGCATTTTTGTGATGGGACGTGAGCGAGGGCTGGCGTTGGTTGAGCGGTTGCCGGGGGTCGGTGCGGTGATCGTAGATCGCGACGGCAAAGTCTGGGTTTCTTCGTATCTCAAGGGGAGAGTGAGGATGAATGATGGTAGCGAGTAATTCCATCCAAGGTGGACGTTCCGGAGGGGGCTTGGCCTGTGGTTGGCGCTGGGAAGGTATGCTCGCAGGGATAGTAGTCGGCCTGCTCGTATTGAGCGCGTGCATCGGTAGTTCACAATATTTTCACGATGCGGTCAACGAGGCGACGCAAGAGATGGTCGGGAAGCGATATGGATCACCGCATAAGACACAAGCGGCCGCAGACGGGGGAGAAATCTGGACCTATTTCGACCGCGGCAGCGGAACGGCGGGTTTCGGGGGTCAAGTGCGAGGAGGCGGCTGCCGGGCCTATGTCTTGACGTTCGACAAGCAGGCGGTCTTGCGAGGCTGGGAACAGCAACTCTGCCAGGGATAACTCCCCGGGCTTATCGGTTCAGGTAGTAGCCGAGCGGTATTTGCATTGTGACTGAGGATTTTTCGAGCGGCTGGGACAGGGTGAGCGGTGAGGTCTGCCGGATGGTTTCCAGTGCCGCCTGATCGAGCACATCGTGCCCGGAGCTTCTTGCGATGGTGGCCGATGTAATGTGTCCGTCTTCCTGAATCACAATCCGTACAATCACCCGACCCTCCAGGCGATGCAGCCTCGCCGTGACAGGATATTGTTTGAGTGCTTCAATCCGCTGGAGCAAAGGTCCTGCGAGCCAGCCATAATCCGGTTTTCGTAAAACCTGAGTCGTACTGTTCGATGGAACGAGCGATGCCGTGTGAGCCGGAGAGGTGGCGGGCTCAGAGGGCGATTGTGATGTCGATCCTGACATTTCTGGGGTGAGAGGGGCGTCTGCAAGCGGGGGATTTGCCATCTGGGGCAGTGAGCGGGGATCAGGGAGGGCCTCGACCGGTGCCGATGTCGTGTGCAGGGAAGGGCGAAGTTCTTTCTTCGTTTCCTGAGGTTCGGGAGGACTAGAGACCACAGGAGTGCGTTCAAGCAGTTGTGCAGGAGCCTGCTGAGGCGGGGAGAGGGCTGGTTCGATTGTGTCATGTTCGACCGTTGCCGGAGAGCTTGAGGTAGTGGCCGGCATGGTCGGTAGCGCTGCCTGAGATGGTGTGGGACGCAGGGCTGTCGCTGGAACGTTACGTTGAGCCGGTCGGATAATTGCTGCAACAGGTGGTGGCGCACCGGGCGCGACCGGGGCAGGCGTCGCCGGCGGTTGAGAACCGACGACGGTGACATCCCATTGAAAGGATGAAGAGGGAGGTGCCAGGCCGATTTTGGCGACGAAGAGTCCGGCCAGGAGAATGGCGCTGCCGTGCAGGCCGAGCGAGATGATCCACCCGCTCGCATGGAAGCGGATGAAGGGGTCCGATATGCCGGGCTGGCGGGCCGTCACAGCCGTACCACCTCCAGACTGACGGACTGAAATCCCAGACCTCGTATTTCGTCTACCACCGAGACAAACCGTTCCAGTAACGTAACTTTGTCGGCTCGTACGACCACCAGCGATTCGCGAGGGTGCGCCAGCATGACAGTCTTGAGCCCGTCCGGTGGGACGGGGCGGTCGTTGAGGAACAGGTCGCCGTTTGCGGTTAAGGTCACCACGACGGGGACATCTTTGTGATCTCCGGCCTCTTTGGCCTTGGCGAGATTCACAGGGATCTGGCCGGTGCTGATGAAGGTGGCGGTGGTGAGGACGATGACGAGTAGCACGAGCATCACGTCGACCAGCGGAATGACGTTGATTTGATTAACCTCGCGTTCCATGTTGCACCTTATAGATCGTCAGCAGTTCGGTGACCCGCCGGCGGAGAATATTGTTCATCACGACGCAGGGGATGGCGACGAGCAGGCCGACAGCCGTCGCCTTCAGGGCCAGGCTTAAGCCGATCATAATGGTATTCACGGCCATCGTGCCTGAGGTTCCCATCGTGTGGAAGGTCATCATAATACCGAGGACGGTCCCCAGCAATCCGATGTAAGGAGCATTGGCGGCCACCGTGCCGATGATGACCAGGCGTTTGGTCAGCGCCATTTCAAACGTTTGAATGTCCGTGAATTGGGACAGGTCCACGCGTCGATAGTAGAGCCACCGCTCGACCGCCACTGCCACCGACCAGATGCTCAAGGCTAGCAACATGCCGATGATTCCATATTCTACCGCATTCTTCAGCAGATCCATGCGTCGATCCTCCGCCTCTCGCTGTTGGTTGTCTTGGGGCACCCCCGCCCTGCTCTCGGTATGGAGGCCTGGATTGAGCTCGGTCTTACGGGGGTGGGGCGTTGCCGCGTTCTGGTTCCTTCTTTCCTGACGATTCGGACGGTTGCGGGAAGAGGACGGTATGGGTTGCCACCACTCGAAGCGCAATCGCCGTGCCGACCTGATAAATACTCAGAGACGATTCGCTGCTGTGGACGATCTGTCCGGAGGGGAGCTGAATCGTGTACACATTTTCGGAGCCTTTGAATTGCCTTGCCAGAATATGGGTATCTGCGCCCTTGGTCGGGACGATATGAATGTCGTCGGGGCGAATCATCACGACCACGTTAGTTCCAGTCGCGAGATGCTGCGTGTTGGGGAACTCCCCGATCTCGGTGGTCACCAAATCGTTGGCCACGACCCCGGAGATAAAGTCAGCTTGTCCGACGAAATCGGCCACGAAGGGAGTGGTGGGGACGTGGTAAATCGCTTCAGGGGTATCGAATTGCTCCAGTCGCCCCCGGTTCAGGACCGCGACACGGTCGGCCATGGAAAATGCTTCGTCGTGGTCATGAGTGACAAGGATGGCCGTGGTCTTGGTCTGTCGAAGCAGGGCGTGGAGATCTTGTCGCATGCGGCTCGCCATGTCGGGATCGAGATTGCTGAACGGTTCGTCGAGCAGCAACAACACCGGGCGCAGGGCGAGGGCGCGGGCGAGCGCGACGCGTTGCTGTTGTCCCCCTGAGAGCTCATGCGGATACCGCTGTTCCAGTCCGCGCAAGCCGGTGAGGGTAAGGAGGTCAGCGACGATGGCCTTCTGCTGTGGGCGAGAGAGGTGGCTGAGCCCGAAGGCGATATTTTTCTCCACGCGCAGATGTGGAAACAGCGCGTATTCTTGAAAGACCATGCCAATGTGCCGCTGTTCAGTCGGCACCATCAGGTCGCGCGATGACACGAGCCGGCCGGACAGAGAAATGCTCCCGTCGGTGACCCGCTCGAATCCTGCAATCGCGCGGAGAATGGTGGTTTTGCCGCATCCGGATGGTCCCAGGAGACAGAGGATTTCGCCCTGGTGGACCGTGAGCGTGATCTGTTCGACAGCAGGACGATTGGGCTCGTAGGCGCAGGAGATCCCGCGTAGTTCAAGGACGGGAGACTGTTCGGCGGCGAGATCCATGGCGTCAGGCATCGTAGATGCCCCCTGTGCCTGGTGCTCGCGGATGTCTGAGTCGTTCACGGGATTCAACTAACGACCTCTTGGTCACGTCCGCGCCAATCCTTGGATACCAGTAGCAGCAAGGCCGGCAGGCTCAGGAGCACGATCAACAATGCGGCGGGCGCCGCCAGCTGATAGTACTCCTCGCTGGCTTCGAGCCATACACGAATTGCCAGTGTATCAAATCCTACCGGCCGCAGCAGCAATGTGGCTGGAAGTTCCTTCATGGTCTGGAGGAACATCAGGACCCAGGCCGCAATAAAACCGTTACGAATGAGCGGAAGGGTCACGCGCCGGAGGGTCCGGCGAGTCGTGCAGCCCAGGGTGCGTGCCACCTCTTCCACATTGGGGGTGACTTGTTGGAGCGCCGGCTCCATCGACTGCAGGCCGACCGGGAGAAAATGCAGGATGTAGGCAACGAGCAACACCGCGACGGTGCCGTACAAGACCGGCACGAAGTGCGTAAAGAGCACAAGGACCGCGAGGGCGGCGACAGGACCGGGCAAGGCATAGCCGGCATAGGCGGCTTGGAGGCAGGCGAGATTGAGTCGGGAAGGCCGGCGGCTGGCGAGATAGGCCAGCGGAAGTCCGATGATCACGGCTCCACAGGCCGCCAGTGCCGACAGGAAGGTGCTGTTCCAGATGAAGCCGAAAAAACGCGCATCCAGGGCGCCCTGTGCAATCGCTTCGATACTCCACTGGATCAACATGACAGCCGGAATCCAGAATGCGGCTCCGAACACCAGTACGACGTACCCGGTGATGAGTGCCGTTCCAGCGGAGCCGGCATGGTGCCGGGTCGCCCGTCGATAGCGGCCGGATGTTTGGTAGAAGCGACTCCGCTGGCGAAACCATCGTTCCGTGACCAGGAAGATGATGGCCATCACGACGAGGAGCAGGCTGAGAATGCTGGCGGCCGTATGGTCGTAGCGGCTGGTCATCTGTTGATAGACCGCATACGTGAGTGTCTGGTAGCGGAGCAGAGAGACCGCCCCGAAGTCCGAGATCACATACAAAATCACGAGCGCCAGTCCTGCGGCAATGGCGGGGCGGATGAGCGGGAGCGTGACGCGCCAGAGTGTGGTCCAAGGAGCAACGCCGCAGACGCGTGCCACTTCCTCAAAGGACATATTCAGATTCAGCAGTGCACCTCGGACCAGCAGGTACACAAACGGAAACGTATCGAGGGCCATGATCAGTGTGACGCCGACAAAGCTTTGAGGGGAGAGCAGTCGCGCGTCGGGCCCCATGAGCGTCTGCCATCCTTGCTCCACCGGGCCGCCCATTCCCAGAAGATGGGCATACACATAGGCCAGGACATAGGTCGGCATGGCGAGGGGCAAGGCGAGTGCCCATTCCCAGACCCGGCGACCAGGAAATTCGTATCGAACGGTGATCCAGGCGAGGGAGACGCCCAGCAGCAGTGTGGTCAAGGCAACGCCGGTGGCCAGCGAGAGGGTGTTCCAGAGAAGTTCGGGAATGCGCGTCGACCAGAGGCGGCTCCACACGGTCGGTGCGGCGGTGAGCGCCACATAGATGATGTAGCAGGTGGGGAGAACCAGAAATGCGGCAGTGATCAGGCTGATCCATTGCAGCGAGGAGGGGGCGTGAGCTCTTGTGGCGGTAAGCATGCGCGGCTGTACAAGAGCTTAGCGAAGGCCGACCTGTTCGATCAGCGTGAGGGTGGCCTCGCGTAATTCGGCCAGTCGAGCCAGGGGGACTTGCGCCGCACGGAACGTGCGCCGGTCGATGAGTGTCGGATCGGCTTTCACGTCCGGATGGAGGGGATATTCCTTGTCCAGATCCGCAAACATTTTTTGCCCGGCCTGGGCAACCAGGAATTCAATGAGGAGTTTCGCACTTTCAACGTGTTTGGACGCGCGGGTGACGCCGATTCCGGTCACGTTCATGATGGCACCCATGCCGCCCTCTTGCTGATCGGTCATGACTGCGGCGATCGGAGCGGTGGGCTGTGTGGCAAGGTGCCGATAGATATAGTAGTGGTTCACAATGCCTGCCGCGACCTGCCCCTTCGCGACGGCGTCCACAATCTGCGAACTTTTTTGGTATACCTGCGTGCCCGCATTGGCCTTGAGTCCTTGCAGAAACTGCTTCGTCCGTTCGTCTCCGAAGGTGGCTTTGATGACTGACACGCCGGCCTGAAGATACTCGCTGCCGGAATTGGGAACGGCGATTTTGTCTTTCCATTGCGGCTGGGCGAGGTCGAATAATGATTTGATCTGATCGGGCTTGACGAGATTGGTATTGTAGACGACGATCCAGAAGCGGCCTGAGAGTCCGATCCAGCTGTTGTCGGCCGCGCGGAATTGCGACGGGATGGCTCGTTCAACTTCGCGCATATTCATGGGCCGGAGGAGTTTGAGCTCCCGGGCATGCTCGAGGCTCCCGGCATCGTTCGTCAGGAAGACGTCCGCCGGGGTATGGTCGCCTTCGGCTTGTAACCGGTTGACCAACTCGGTGGTGCCCGACGCCAGCAATTCGATTTGGACGCCACTCTTGGCCTGAAATTCGTCCAGCACCGGCTTGATGAGCCGTTCTGCGCGACCCGAATAGACGACGAGTTTCTCGGCGGCCTCCGCGGTTCCGGTGGCCCACTGCGAAAGCGTCAGCGCTCCGAGGAGTAGCGTCAGCGCCAAAAAGGTGCGACAGGATGAAGCCATGCGGCGTGCCTCCAGAGCGGGGACAGCCTGTACCGGCCATCCTAGTTGAAATTGATAAGCTGTCTCAAGATAGTACTGGATGCGGAAGCGATCCGTCAATGGCGGCAGTGGGCACAGAGGCCGTACAGCTCCAGCCGGTGGGTTTGGATCACAAAGCCGTTCTTGGTTGCGACCTCTTCCTGCAGCCGTTCAATCTCGCAATTCTCGAACTCCACAATAGTCCCACAGCCGGTGCAGATGAGATGGTCGTGATGACCTTTATGCGAGATATTGTCGTATTGCGTCTGGGTGCCGAAGTGGCGGGCTTGGGCGATGCCTGCTTCGCAGAAGAGATTCAGCGTGCGGTAAATAGTGGCGAGTCCGAGGTGAGGATCTTTCTTGGCCAGCTGATGATACATCGTCTCGGCCGTGACGTGTTCTTGTCGCAGGAACGCCGTCAGGATCAGTTCGCGTTGACGAGTCAGCTTCAACTGGTGCTTGGCCAGGTGCTGGCGAAGCACGTCCATTTCTTTGAGAGTCTTGTTCATGGCGCATGAACCGGTATGAAAGACGCCCATTAAAGACGAAAGTGCCTCGGCGGGTCAAGAGGGGATCCGGCCGGTGCGATCATCAATTGACGAACCGAAACCTGCCTGTTTATAGTCCTGCCGGTTGTGGACGATTCAAAGGAGATTCAATAGGTGCGCAAATCTCACGAAATGACGATCGATCGAGCGCTACTGCTGTATGCCTTGTCGCTGGCCGAGCCCTATGGCTTGTTGAGTGACGTCAAGCTGCAGCAGCTCTGTTTCTTGTGCGAACTGCAGATGTTCGGAAAGGGCATGAAGGGGTTTCATTTCGAGTTCGTCCGGTTTGCCTATGGCGCCTTCAGCCGCGATCTGGACAATGACTTGACGTCCCTTCGGCGCAAGGAACGGGTCGAGAACTTCAGCCCGTCCGACCAGGTTCGCGACGAGGTCCTTCCTCTGCTGATGAAAGGCATCGACGGAAACGAAACCAATGAGAAAATTCGTGACCTCATGCAGGCAGTGATCACCACCTATGGGCCGCAGGATGTCACGGCCATGACGCAGTCCGTCGAATCAGTCGAACTCAGCACCCCGCAGCAACCCGATTTCAAGATTCCCATCCGCGATATCGTGTTCCACACTACGCTGCTGGTTCCTGCCCGCATCGAAGCGTCGGCGGAGTTTCTCCTGCCTCCAAGCCAGTTGGCGAAGCTCAATACGGCCATGGGATACTGAACCGGAGGCTCCCGGTCCGGCAGGTCGTCAGCGCTGACGTGTTGTGGCAGCGGTTGGGTGGCGGGCGACCGGTGAAAACGGGTCGATCTTGCCCGGACTATTCATGAATACCTGCTCCGTCGTCCGATCCTCTCGCCCGGCGAGGCTGTTCTCGTTCGGCCTCCTCGACGGACTGCGAGTACGCCTGCGTCGGCCTCACATGCGAGCAGCCTCGGCGGGCTTCCGTCTCGAACGCCTCGCGGCGGCATTCATGAATAATCCGGGCTCCTAGGGTCGTTTCGGAAGGGCGAGCGCCGACTGGATCGTATGGAGCATGGCACCGGTCTCAATCGGTTCCAGCAAACAATACTCGATGTGGAGTTCTCGGACGACGCGCTGAAATTTCTCGCCTTCGAGTGCGGGATCGTGCAGCGCCGCTGTGACGATCAGGCGAGCGGTCGGGAAGGTTTTGCGAAGTTCCATTAAGTCTTCCGGCCCTTGATCGTCCTCCGCGACGAGACGGCTGATCACCAGGTCGAGCTTGGTCGACACGAACTGAGCGCGGGCGGTCTGCAAGGTCGCACTGTGTTGAACAAAATGTTCCATGCCCGGTAAGGCCAGCTTGATAAGCCGCTTCAGATTCGCGTCGGCATTGATGATCAGAATATGGGCCATAGTCCTCCGATGAGAGGGTGCAGGGTGTACTGACCGGCGGCTGTGGGAGTCTGTGCAGACCGATCACAGGTGCCCGTCCGCTTGCAGAGAATTGCTGTGCCGGGTCGGTCAACTCGATCATCTTTCAGTGTCAGACCAACTGCTGGTCCAGGGCGTAGCGAATCAATTCTGCCGTGGTTCTCAGTCCTAATTTGATGAGGAGCCGCGAACGGTAGGTGCTCACCGTCTTGATGCTCAAATTGAGATGTTCCGCGATTTCCGTCAGGCGTCGTCCCTGTGCGATCCACTGCAGCACTTCAATTTCGCGATCCGAGAGTGTTGCCGGGAGGGTGTCGGTGGAGGAGAGGTTCCGGTGCGGTCCCTCGTCCTGGTTGTGTTCGGTTTCGGAAGGCGGCAAGTAGTGTCCACCCTGAAGAATGCGTGAGACCGCCCTCCGAAGTTCCTGCGGCCCCCGCTCTTTTGTCAGGTACCCGAGTGCACCGGCTCGAATGGCACGAGCCGAGTAATGTTCTTCGGCATAAATGCTGACAACCAGGACAGGCAGGGCCGGCCGCAACGATTTGAGAATGCGCAGGACTTCGAGTCCCGGCATGTCCGGCAGATTCAAGTCCAGGATGACGAGATCCCAGGTGCCTGTGCGAATGTGATCGATGGCATGGCGGGCAGAGGCTGTTTCGACAATGTCGGGCGTCAATCCGTCCTCAGCGAGGAAGTCCCGGAGGAACTCTCTCAGACCGCGACGGAGTAAGGCGTGGTCATCCGCGAGCAGAATTCGGACTTCGGCTTTCGCCGGGGGCGAGTCTTGGCATGCATCCACGGCCAGCGTTCCGCTCATGGAGCACCCTGGAATTCCACTCTGCCCGTTCCCGGCCGAGCACAGGGAATGGTCCGATCCGCCCTCGAGTCGGTGTCGTCGTGGGGGGCGGTCAATGTCTGGGTCGTACGCGGAGAGAACACTCGATAGGCTCCTGCATGTCGTCTAGTCGTGGCGGCCACTGATTGGGACATCGACGCTGAAGACCTTGTTCTGTCGGAACCCATTCGGGCCGACGGGAAGGTCCGAGGACTTGTCTTTCGATTCCTAATCCCACGTGCTCAGCCGATTCATCCACTGGAGCAGGGTAACAAACTAAGAGAAACTTCCTAATCCATGTGGGCGGGAGAAATACCACGAACACCGATTGCCTGAATAGAGCTAAAGGGCCCTGTTGTGGCCCTAGGGGTGTGCCTGACCTGTCGTAATCCTTGAGCGAAAGAAAGGGCGTCGGGGGAGAGGCAGGGGCTAGTGGACTATGGGAGATTAGTGAAAAGCGGCTCGCAGATCAGAGCCGGTAGAGCTCCGCGTATTTCGTTTCGAGATAACGGAGAAACGGCTCGGGGTTCACCCCGCTACCCGTCACCCGTCGGGCCAGATGGTCGGGTGTGAACATCCGTCCCCAGCGGTGGATTTTCTGCTCGAGCCATCGCCGCAGAGGCAAGAGGTGTCCTGCCCTCATCTCCTCCTCCAGCTGGGGAAGCTCGAGTGTGGCCTGCTCGAAGAATTGCACGGAATACAGGTTGCCCAAGGTGTAGGTCGGGAAATATCCGAAGGCGCCCATCGACCAATGCACATCCTGCAGGACCCCCTCGGCATCCCGTTCCGGCACAATACCCAAATACGACTGCATTTTCTCGTTCCAGAGGCCGGGGAGATCATCCGGTTCTGCTCGTCCCTCAATAAGGGCCTGCTCGATTTCGACGCGTAACATGATGTGCAAGTTATAGGTCAATTCGTCGGCTTCGACTCGGATCAGCGAGGGGGTGGCCCGGTTGATGGCCGCATAGAACCGGTCGAGAGGCACGTCCGCCAACTGTTGCGGGAACGTGTGCTGCAACATCGGGTAGAAGCAGTGCCAGAACGCACGGGACCGGCCGACACAATTTTCCCACAGGCGGGACTGGCTTTCGTGAAAGCCGAGCGAGACGGATTCGCCAAGGGGTGAGCCATAATAGCGAGGGTCTAAGCCTTGGTCGTACAGGCCATGGCCACCTTCATGGATGCAACTAAACAGGCACGACGGCAGATCTTTCTCGAAGACCCGTGTCGTTACCCGGACATCGGTCGGATGAAAAGAGGTCGTGAAGGGATGGGCCGAGAGGTCGAGGCGCCCGCGCTCGAAGTCATAGCCCATGGCGGTCAGCACAAGCCGACCAAACTCCACCTGCTTGGACTGGTCGAAGCTCTGGTGCAGGCAACGGTCGTCGATGGTGACGTGACTGGCCTGAACGCGCCGTAAGAGCGGGACGAGGCGTTCCCGTAATTGTGTGAACAGCGGCGCGAGTTGGGCGATGGTGGCGCCCGGCTCATACGTATCCAGGAGCGCATCGTAGGGAGAGTTCCGATACCCCAGATACCGAGCCTCATCACGTTTGAGGCCCAGGATGATCTTCAGTGAAGGCAGAAATTTTGAGAACCGGCTTTCTTCCCGTGCCGTCACCCAGGCCTGCTGGGCCAAGGAACACTCGCGGCTGAGGCGGATCACAAAGTCGGAGGGAAGTTTCTTGGCCCGGCTGAAGTCGCGCCAGGTTTCTCGCAACAGCGACCGGGAAGGCTCATCCCAACTGTCGGCGGCCTGTCCGGTCGCGGGGTCGATCCATTCGGTGAGCAGCGTTTCGAGCTCAGCGGACACGAGTCTTTGATGGGCAAGGCCTTCGAGCGTCGCGATCTGCTCCGCGCGTGCCGCCCCGCCGCCGGCGGGCATATACGTCTCCTGGTCCCACGAGAGAACTGCGGCCGCACTCTGGATACGCCGGATTTCCAGCAACCGTGTCGTCAGCGGTTCCAATGTCGCCAGTGTCTTCACCATCAGGCTCCTTCTCCGGGCACGTCCATGGTATGATCCCGCGGCCGGTGCGAATTGTCGCACAACTCTCTGCCGGAGTGAAACCGATGACCGATCTCGTGTTGCCGAAAATTGATGCCTACGCGGCTGCCTATTCATTGCCCGAAACTCCCATCCGCCGCGCGCTTCGCGAGGAGACGGAACGGACGATGGAGTTTGCGCGGATGTTGGTGGGGCCCCTCGAAGGGGCTTTTCTATACATGATGGCTCGCCTCGTTCAGGCCACGCGTGTGCTGGAGATCGGCATGTTCACCGGCTATAGCGCACTGTGTTTTGCGGAGGCGTTGCCGGAAGAGGGGCGGGTCACGACGTGCGAAATCGATGACGCGTCCGCGGCGGTGGCCCGGCGATTTTTTGCCCAATCCCCCCATGGTCGTAAGATCGAGATCCGGATGGGGGCGGCGTTGGAGACCATGGCGGGACTCACGGGTCCGTTCGATCTCATTTTTATCGACGCCGACAAACTCAACTACGTGAATTACTATCGCCGCGCGATGGAGTTGTTGTCCCCGCGCGGGGTCATTCTCATCGACAATGTGTTGTGGGCCGGCGACGTGTTGCTCGAACCGCCGCCTGACGACCGAACTGCTGCAATCCAGGAACTCAACCGGGTCGTCAGGACGGATCAGCGGGTGTCCGCTGTGTTGGCGACCATCCGGGACGGTATTTGGATCATCACCCCGACACCATCCGCCTAGCAGGCTGCGGAAAACCCCGATTGTTGTGCACTACATTACGATCCACTCATGCGCCGTGTCGGTATGACAATCACCTACAGGATGCGCAAAAAGGCCGTCCAGCAAGGCCACAGCAAGCGAAGAGGCGAATCGTACTCGCGCCGTACGGTGAGCCTCTGAGCGCCGCGAGAACGCCGCTGGCGGGCTTTTTCCGCATCCGCCTAGAATCCGGTGCTCGCGGCCCGTGGCAACCCACGTGTGTCGTCGATTGAGGAATTGCGTCCATGCAGAAACCATCGGTATTCTCCGCCTATGCCGCGTTGACCACCTCGGCGCTGGTCTGGGGCGGGTCCATTGTGGGCCAGAAGCTGGCGCTTGGCGCGTTTTCGGCAGTGGAGACGTCCCTGTTGCGCGGCTTCGGCGCGCTGGTGATCCTGATTCCTCTCTGGTGGTGGAGCGAAGGCGGTCGTACGACATGGACCGCTCGCGATCTCAAACTGTTGTCGCTGCTGGGGCTCGGGGTGTTGGGCAATCATCTGCTGACGCTCTTCGGCCTGCGTTATATCGGCGCCGCGACCGCCGGCGTCATCATCGGAGCCAGTCCAGCGATTACGGCATTGCTGTCGTCTCTGCTCGTGCGAGACATTCCATTCAACACGGTGGCGGCCGGTTGTGCGGTCTCATTCGCCGGGGTGGCCCTCGTGTCCGGTGTCGGCAGGGAGGCGCCGGGTGGAGACAATCCCTGGCTGGGCGGGACATTAGTCTTGTTGGGGTTGGTCAGTTGGGCACTGTATTCCATCGGTGGCCGCCAGGTGATGGAGCGGCTGTCTCCGCTGACCGTCAACTGGACGACGCTGCTGCTGTCGCTCTTAGTGCAGATTCCTCTGCTCTGGACCGATCAGAAGTTGCTGCTCACCGGAGCGAGTGTGGTGCCGGCCTCCGGATGGATGGCATTGGTATATCTCATCGTGTTCGCCACGGCATTGGGGCAGCAGGCCTGGTTGTACGGCGTGCAAGGGGTCGGTCCTTCGCGGGCCGGCGTGTTCGTGAATCTCATCCCGGTATCGGCGCTCCTCTTGTCCGCTCTCGTATTGGGTGAGGCGATCGGCACCCGCGAGATTGTAGGCATTGCGCTCATCCTTGCCGGCGTCTGGTTGGTCGGTTGGCAATCGGCCCGACTCAAGCAAACCGGCTGATGCGCCATCCATTCTTCGCAGAGACGTTCTTCCCGCCGCACAGATAGGTACAGCATGTGTTTGTGGTGTCGTCTGTTTATCTACGTACTTATCGCTCCCATACAGCAGCAGTCTCGACACGCCTCCGATAATCGGCTAGAGTGAACGAGTGAGCTAGATGCCTGCCATGGCTCTCATCCCGTGTGACCATACAATTCACTGTTGTCGGGGGCCTGTCGCGAAGGGGCCTGCTTCCGTCGCGTCAGACGCGACATTTTTTACAGGGTGGCCGAATGACCAAATTGAGAGTGGGAGTCATCGGAGCCGGGGCGTTTGCCGAAAGCTGTCATGTGCCCGGCGTGCAGTCGCATCCGGAAGCAGAGGTTGTCGTTCTCTGCGGGCAGAACTCGGCACGGACCCGGGCGGCGGCGCAACGGTTGGGTGTGCCGGAAGTGTCGCTCGACTATGAGGAGGTCTGCGCACGGACGGACATTGATGCGGTCACGATTGCAACCCCGAATGTGGTCCACGCCCGTCAGGCCCAAGCCGCGTTCGCTGCCGGGAAGCACGTGTTCTGTGAAAAACCCCTCGGGATGAACACGGAGGAAGCGGCTGACATGCTTCGGGCCGCGGAGCAGAGCCACAAGATTCACCAGACTGCGTTCACGTATCGCTATCTGTACGGTGTGCAGGAACTGAAGCGCCGACTCCTGATCGGGGAGATCGGTGCCCCCTACTATGTGGCGGTGCACTATGATTCTTGGGCAAGTCTGAGACCTGGCTCTAAAATTGGCTTTCGCGAACATCTCGATTCCGCCGGCGCCGGGGTGTTGTACGACGTCGGGTCCCACCTCTTTGATCTCGTCGGATTTGTGCTCGGGCCGATCGAGGCCGTCTCAGGAAATACCATCCTGGTGCCGCGGGAGCGCATCGATGCGAGAACCGGCGCGCTCGCTCATGTGGAAACCGACGACATCGCATCGGCGGCGTTTACCTGTAGAGGTGGGATTCAGGGGCAGTTGTTTGCGAGTCGCGCGACCCCGAATTCAGGCGATAAAGCGTACATCAAGGTGGTCGGGCGACAGGGAGCCCTGAAGGCTTCATTGAGCCGGGGATCGGTGGATGTCTTGACAATCTCGCGCCCGTCGCAGCCGGCCTGGGAAGTCGTGCCGTTGCCGGTCCAGGCCTCGGATGGCCAACCTCACTGCCTTTCCCGTATGATGCACAGTTTTGTCGATGCCTGTCTTCGCGGAAGTTTGAATGGGGAGATCGACGCGTCCTTTCATGACGGACTCGCCGTGCAGCGCGCCATGGATGCGGTGCGACAATCCTCAGCCGAACCCACTGCGATCTCCCTGGACGCCGATTTCGACCCTCGACGGAATGGCATAACCTGACTGTTCATTCACTTGGTGCGGGCCTTCGCGCAGCCTGGATCTGATATGGTGCGGCCTGTCAGTGCGCATGCATCAGTCGCCCGGTGGTTCTGGGAGGGACGGAGCAAGGCCCCGATGGAGCTGCACGGTGTGATCGGGGCGGGTGATGCTGACAACTACCGAGCAGGCGAGGCTGGAATGACGATATCGCAGGACGGTGCGTTCGATAGAGGAAGCGTTGCGGTGGTGGTGCCTGCATACAACAGAGCACACTTTACCCAGGACGAAGAAGTCTCGTTTCGCCATCTGGAGCATTTTCTCGGCCGGTACGATAAATTTCTGGTGGTGCCGCGGAGTCTGGAGATTGAGCGGCCGGGCTACCAGATTCAACGGTTCGACGACTCCTATTTCGGGAGTGCGATTGCCAATGGGAAACTGATGCTGTCGCCTACCTTTTACGAGTCGTTCCGAAAGTATCGCTATATCCTCATTTATCAGCTCGATGCCCTGGTGTTTTCGGATCAGTTGTTGGAATGGTGCGCCACGGAGGTCGATTATATCGGCGCACCGTGGGTGCACTGTGCCGACAGCCCCTGGGTGGGGACGCCGCGTGTCGGAAACGGCGGGTTGTCTCTCCGAAAAGTCTCAAGCTTCCTGCAGGTGCTGTCGTCGGAGCAGTATTGGATCCACCCTGATGTGTATTGGCAGCGAGTCGTCTCCCGGACGCCCTGGTACCTGCGGGGTGTGTATCTCCCAAGGAAGTGGTTCAAATATATCAAACGATTCAATGGCGTGAAGCGACAAGTCGCGCAATGGCATCTACGTCCCGATGGAACCAAAAATGAAGATCATTTCTGGTCCGACGAGGCGGTGCGATATGACGATCAGTTTAAGGTCGCCTCGTTCGACGCGGGACTTCGGTTCGCCTTCGAGGTTGTTCCCAGGCATTGCTTTGAACTCAACAATCGCCGACTACCGTTCGGTTGCCATGCCTGGCCGCGGTATGATCGCGCCTTCTGGGAGCCCTATCTCCTCAAGTCGTAGTTCTGTCCCGCTGCATCGGTCTGTCGGGCAAGCTCGCTCCGTGATTCGGGGCCACATTCAGGAGTCGCCCGACTCATAGCCCTCTTCTCTTCTCCTTGTCTCGCATGATGCGATTGCGTGCCTGTCTGCCGTGAACGTGACGGTCTCTCTTTCAACCTCTTCTTATCACTGCTCTATGGAGTAGGGCCGTACTAGGGCCGATTGCCGGGGTTTACCTCAGTGAGTCATGGGCGTATCTTACGAGGGATTTTGGGTAAACCGACTTGCGAATCGGTTATTCGTGCGGAGTTCTGAGGAGACGATTCAAAGGATGCTGGCTGCGATGTACCTGGTGACTGCCGGAGTCTTCGCCTTAGATGTGGCGATTCCGGTGGGGCATGGGATCTGGCTTCTGTACCTGTTCCCGCTCTGGCTGAGTTCGCGTCTGGCCTTGCCTGCGGCTCCCCTGCGATTTGCCTCGGTGTGCACCGTCCTGCTCGTCGTGGGACTGTGGCTTGCGTCCCCCGGAGTCGATGTGACGACGGTGATGTTCAATCGTGCTTTGGGGATCGTCATGATCTGGGGGGCAGCCTATCTGCTTTCGCAGCGGCGTGAAGCCGAGGCCGCGCTCCGTTCCGCCAATAGCCGTTTGGAATTGCGCGTGGCGGAGCAGACGAAGGATCTGGTGTCCGCCAACGACCGGCTGACGGCTCAATTGGTTGAGCAGCGGCGGATAGAGGCCGAGCTGCGTGAGAGTCGCCAGCGGTTCGAACTGGCCGCGGAAGGTGCGGATGTGGGGGTGTGGGAGTGGGATCTGCAGGAACACACCGCCTACTATTCCCCGCGCTGGAAAAGCCAGCTTGGATGCGCCGAATCGGAAATCGGGGCGACGGTCGCCGACTGGGAGGCGCGTCTTCACCCTGACGATCGCGCGCGGGCGCTGGCGACGGTCACGTTGTTTCAGGAAGGATATACCACACAGTATCGTCTGGACCATCGCCTCCGTCATCACGACGGGTCCTATCGCTGGATCTCCTCGCTGGGCGCGGGAGTGTTTGATGAGCAGGGGCGGATGATCCGGATGACCGGCACTCACCTGGATGTCACTGCGAGGACACAGGCTGAGGAGGCGAGACGAGAAAGCGAAGACCGATACCGCGCATTGGTGGAACAGGCCGGCGATATCATTTATCGGACCGATGCCGCCGGGAGGTTCACCTATTGTAACCCGACCTCGCTTCGTGTCCTGGGCTATCTTCCGGAGGAGTTGCTCGGTCGGCACTACTTAGAGATCGTCCTGCCGCAGTGCCGTCCGCAAGCCGAGCGGTTCTATGGCCGCCAGTTTATCCGTAAAACGCCTCGTACCGTCTATGAGGTGCCGGTGGCTACCAAGGACGGCCGGGAAGTGTGGTTGGGGCAGCATACGCAGCTGTTACTGGAGGGGGAGGTCGTCAGCGGCTTTCAAGTGGTGGCCCGGGATATCACCGAGCGGAAAGGCGTCGAACAGGCGTTGCGCGAAAGCGAGGAGCGCTTTTCCAAGGCGTTTCACAGCAGTCCGGCCGGGATGGCGATCAGCCGGCTTGAGGACGGCCGGGTGCTCGACGTGAATGAGGCATTCGTGCGGGTGTCCGGATTTTCCCGTGAAGAGCTGATCGGCATGTCCTCGCTCGATGTGGGAATTTGGGTGAATCCGGAGGATCGCCGGCACTTGGCAGAGATCTTGACGCGCGATGGATTTCTGCGACATCTGGAAAAAGAGTTCCGCACGAAATCCGGCGAAGTGCGGCACGGGCTGTTCAATGTCGAGCCTGTGTGCATCGGCCGGGAGACCTGCGTGCTCACCCTCGTGCTGGACATCACGAGACGCACGGAAGCGGAGGCGGCGTTGCGTCGCAGTCAGGCAGTGCTGCAGGCTCACCAACATGCGTTGATGCGGCTGACGAAAAGCCATCATATCGGGTCGGGAGACTGGCAGTCGGCGCTGGAAGAACTCATGCAGACGTCGGCCCTGGTGCTGGCAGTGGATCGGGCGAGTGTCTGGTTGCTGGATCGAACCGGAACGATACTGGATTGTGTGGAGCTGTATGAGCAAGGTCAGGCGCGGCATTCACGGGGGCAACGATTGAATGTCGCCGAGTACCCCCGCTACTTCGCCGAATTGCTCCAGGAGCAAGTAGTCGATGCATATGATGTCGCCGCCGATCCGCGCACGAGCGAATTGGTGCAGCCCTATCTCGGGGCTCTCGGGATCGCTTCGTTGTTGGACGTGCCCATTTTCTTCGGCGGTCGATTGGCCGGCGTGGTCTGTCATGAGCGGGTCGGTGCGCCGCGCGAGTGGACGCGAGAGGAAGTGCAGTTCGCCACGTCCGTCGGGAATCTGGTGACCCTGGCCTACGAAGCGAAACAACGGTTGGAGGCTGAAAATGCGCTCATGACGGCGAAGGAGGCGGCCGAGTTCGCGAACCGGGCCAAGAGCGACTTCCTGGCGACCATGAGCCACGAGATCAGGACGCCGATGAATGCGATCGTCGGCATGGCGGATCTGTTGTCGGAAACACCCTTGAACGAGGATCAGCGGGAATATGTGCAGATTTTTCGCGATGCCGGGAGCAACCTGCTCAGCCTGATCAACGATGTGCTGGATCTGTCGAAAATCGAAGCCGGCCACTTGGATCTGGATTTGGTGGACTTCGATCTCAACGACCTGGTGCAACGGGCGGCTGAACTGGTTGCCGTGCGCGCCAGCGAGAAAAACCTGGAGTTGGCCTACCAGATTCAGCCGGATGTGCCGACGTCGCTGGTGGGCGATCCGAATCGTCTCCGGCAGGTGCTGCTCAACCTGTTGGGCAATGCCATCAAGTTCACCGATGAAGGCGAAGTGGTGTTGCGTGTGGAACGGGACCCGCAGGCGGACGGCCCCGGGAACATCCTGTTCACAGTGCGGGATACCGGTATCGGAATTCCCACAGACAAGTTGACTGCCATCTTCGAACGATTTACTCAGGTGGATTCCTCAACGACCCGGCCGTACAGCGGCACCGGGCTCGGGTTGACGATTTCCCGACGACTGGTTGAGCGGATGGGCGGCAAGATGTGGGTGGACAGCGAACTGGGCAGGGGGAGTACGTTCAGCTTCACGGCCAAGTTTGCTGTGCATGTTCAGCCGGCGCCGGCGGTCCCGCCGGCGCAGTGGGAGCAATTGGCGGGCTTGCGGACCTTGATCGTGGACGACAATACGACCAACCGCCTGATTGTGCGGGAAACGCTGGCGGGATGGGGCATTCCCGCGGCCGAGGTCCCTGGTGGCGAGGAGGCCCTGTTCGAGCTGCGTCGCGCGTCGAAGGCCGGTGCGCCGTATCGGTTGGTGATCCTGGATGTGCGCATGCCGAAACTCAGCGGGTGGCAGGTCGCGGAGACGATTGCGCGTACTCCGGGCCTGGCAGGACTGTCCATTATCATGCTGACCTCCGAGCGGCGCGCCGGTGACCAGGCGCGAGCCCGTGAGTGCGGGGTGGTGCGCTATCTCACGAAACCGTTTCGGCGATCGGATTTGTTCAACGGTATGATGGCGGTGATCGGCAAGGTGGCGTTGGGTGAGGGCCATGCGGCGTTGTCTCAGCCGCCGGATTCGCCCGAGGACATGCCGGGGCTGAAGGTCTTGTTGGCCGAAGACTTTGTCGACAACCGCCGCATGATGGAGTTTTATTTCAAATCGACGCCCCATCGGGTTGAGACGGCGGCCAACGGCCAACTGGCCGTCGAGATGTTCCAGAGAGGCTCGTACGATCTGGTTCTGATGGATATTCAGATGCCCGTGCTGGATGGGTATGCTGCGACGAGGGCGATTCGGTCGTGGGAGCAGGCGCAGGGCCGGAGTCCGGTACCGATTCTGGCGCTGACGGCCAATGCGTTGCAGAGTGAAGTCCAGCGGAGTCTGGAGGCGGGGTGTACGGCGCATTTGACGAAACCCATCCGTAAGGCCCGCCTGCTGGAAGCCATACAACTATATTTCCAAACGTCCGCTCCGGTTGCGCCGTCGTCGTCGGATGCGTCAGCCGACACCGTCGTGTTGCAGGTGAGCGGAGAGTTTGAATCCCTGATGCCGGGGTTCCTGGAGCATCGACGGCAGGAACTCGTTCAGATTGCGGACGCATTGGATCGAGGGGATTTTGAGACGATTCGCGAGATCGGGCATGGCCTCAAGGGGGCCGGGGGGACCTATGGCCTCGACGCAATCAGCGCCTATGGACGGGCCTTGGAGACGGCGGCGGGTCAGAAGGACGGCGTGTGCGTTCGCGAGGCGCTCCACACGCTCACCCGTTTTCTGGAGCGGCTGCAACTGGTCTATGTGTAAGGAGTACGCATAGCCATGCGTGTCTTGCTGGTGGAAGACCACATCGATATCCGGCGCCTGTTCGAACAGGTCATCGAGGCGCGGGGACATGATGTCACGGCCTGTGCGGACGGCGAGTCGGCCTGGGAGGCCTACAGTCGGCGACCCTATGAACTCGTGCTGCTCGATTGGGAGTTGCGGGGGGGCGGAATGGACGGCCTGCAGGTGTGCCGGACCATCCGATCGAGTCCCGGCGGCGACCGCTGCGTCATTGTCATGATCACCGGGCATGACTCTCCGGAATCCTTGCGTACGGCGCTCCAGGCGGGGGTCAACGATTATCTGGTGAAGCCCGTCGGTGTGGAGTTCTTGAAGCTGCGGCTGACGATTGCCGAGCAATGGGTGGAAAGTGTGCGGCGACGTTTTGCGGCGGAAGATCAAGCGCAGGCGTTACAGTCGCAGTTGGCCGATCACGGTAAGTTCCATGACTTGATCGGTCGGAGTCCGGCGATGGTGGTGCTCTACGAAGAGATCCAGAAGATCGCCGCCGTCGATGCCACAGTGTTGATTGAAGGCGAAACCGGTACGGGAAAAGAATTAGTGGCCCGCGCCATTCATCTCTCCAGCCGCCGCGCATCCCACACCTTTCTGGCCGTCAATTGCGCCGGGTTCACCGACTCGATTCTGGGCAGCCAGCTCTTCGGTCATAAGAAGGGGGCCTTCACGGGGGCGATCGACAATCAGGAAGGCGTGTTTGAGGCCGCGCAGGGGGGGACCATATTTCTGGATGAGATCGGCGATATTTCTCCCGCCGTGCAGACCAGCCTCCTGCGTGTGCTGCAGGAACGTGAAGTGACCCGGTTGGGAGAATCCAAGCCGCGCAAGGTGGATGTGCGGGTGGTGGTGGCGACACACCACAACCTCGCCGAAGATGTGGAAAAAGGCATGTTCAGACGGGACCTGTTGTATCGCATCAAGGTGGCTCGACTCCAACTCGCCCCGCTCCGTGAACGGCCCACCGACATTCCGTTACTGGTCCATGCCTTCCTCGGACAGTTCCGTTCCGTGATGGAGAAGCCTGTGTTACAGGTGAGTCCGGAAGCGCTGCAGGTCCTCATCAGCCATTCGTGGCCCGGCAATGTGCGAGAACTTAAGAGTGCCGTGGAGTCGGCCCTGATTCATTGTAAGGGGACCGTGGTACGGGTGGAGGATCTTCCGCCGGAGGTCAGGAATCCGGGGCCGGCGACGACCTATGTGCCTCTTCAACGCCAGGACGAACGGACTCGCATGGTCGGGGCGCTGCAGCAAACGGGCGGCAACCGCTCGGAGGCAGCACGGTTGTTAGGGATGAGCCGGCGAACCTTCTATCGCCGCTTGGCTGAATACGATGTGTCCGCACTGGGTGATGGGGGGGATACTCCCCTCCAGTGAATCCGCCTCGATGGCGATCTAACAGGATGCGGAAACAGTCCGCCAGCGGCGTTCTCGCGGCGCTCAGGGGCTCACCGTACGGCGCGAGTACGATTCGCCTCTTCGCTTGCTGCGGCCTTGCTGGACGGCCTTTTTGCGCATCCTGCTAAAAGCGGGGGCCTGTACCTCCGCGTCGGATCGATCTTTCCTCTGATCCACTATTCCTACTTTCTTCGCCTGACGCGTCATTCTGCGCGCCTCAGATTCGGCTTGAGCCTCGCGCGCCTGTGCATGCGTTGAGACTGTGCATCGGGGCACGTGGCACAGGTCTGGCACAACGTATTGCGCCATGTTCTTGACGCACAAAATGGATGGATTCTCCATCGATCGGCGTAAGTCCTTAGTATTTCTTGAGGCTTCACCTGCCACCGATGATGGCACGATCCTTGATACAAGAAGGGGCATGAAGGCGAGTTACCACCGGCAATAACGAGTCGAACCACCGGGGGAGGTCAAGAGGGGACGCCTATGGATGTCGCAGGATTTTTACTCTCAAACGATGCGGAACACGACGTGTTGGTGACGATTCCGCCCTCGTCCCTCGGTCCCTTCGATCAGCCTGACGTGAAAGAACAGATTGATGGATATTGGATCGATATGTCGCGAGTGCCGCACCGGACATGGATGGATCGAACAAGGGCAGTCGGGGCTGTGCTGACATACCTGCAAAGGTTGGCGTCCATCTCATCGGGGTTTCCGACTGCGACTCGTGAAGGAATGAAGGGCCTGAACTAGAACCAAGGAGAGCACCATGTGGAGTGAACAGCAGAATGTTGTGCAAGTTGAACGCGAGGCGAATGCGCAGGGCCGGACACCAGGGATCGGGCAGGTGTTGGGCGCCGGCCTGGCGACCAAACGGCGTCCTGAAGATTTGACGCCTCGCGAACAGGAAATCTTGCAGTTGGTCTGGGCGGGCCTGACCAATCGCACGATTGCGGAGCAGCTGCATATCAGCATCAAGACCGCGGAGGCTCACCGCGCCAATATGATGAAAAAGTTACGCGTGTCCAACATTGCGCAACTCTTGAAGACCGCGCTGGAAGAGGGGCTGCTCGCCACCCATGCGGGCTGATGGGGTTCGCGGCGGCCTGCGTTCTCGGGGGAAGTCCCACTCCCGGCGGCGCAACGGCTCCCCGCGAATCCGCCCCCTCACAGCATAAATCAGGCTCGCGCCGGCGGCGGTGTTTGCAGTACAATGCCGGACCGTCGCAGGAGCGAGTCGTGGTCGAACAACGCATCGAAGAAATCACCCGTGCGAATCTCGCCTTTTATGCCGCCTTTGAAAGTCTGGACATGCTCCAGATGGACAAAGTGTGGGCGCATCTCGAATACGTCACCTGCATTCATCCCGGGTGGAGCCTCCGCAGCGACTGGCCGGCGGTGCGCGATTCCTGGGTGCTGATCTTCAACAACACCTTCTCCATGAAATTTGAGCTGTCGGACGTCCAGATTCAGGTCGCAGGCGACTTGGGCTGGGTCATCTGCACCGAACACCTCACCAGCCGTCAGGACGACCAGCCGGTCGAAACGCGTGTCCTCGCGACCAATCTCTTTGAGCGTATCGGTGACGAGTGGCTCATGATCCATCACCATGGCTCACCGGTGATGGGCTAGCCGCATCGCTGGGAAGGTTCCGGATGTCCGGCGAAGATCGAAGGTCTGTCGGTGTCGGGTGGGTGGCGCTGGGACTCTTCTTCCTCTCCGGCTGTGCGTCCGTCGCTCAGGTGACGACGTGGTCGGATGAGTCCTGCCGGCAGAAGGTCAGAGACCAACTTCAATCCATCCTCACGGAGGAGGGTGAACAAGGGGATATCGCGAATCGCCTGGCCGTGAATACCACCGTGGTGTTGGCGACCGGTTCTTTGGGCCCCCGTCCCTTCGGTGTCGCTTCGCCCTCCGGCACCGACTATAGTTTCTTCGTGCAGCGTAAGGGCGATGGGTGTCTCCTGCGATTGTTCGGCCGCCAGAAGGGATTTACCCGGTACACCAATAACCTGACCTATATTTCCACGCGTTCCCTCGACGGTTGTGCGTGCGCTGAATGACCGTCGCCTGACGGTTGCGCTGCCCGTTTCCCTGCCGTTCTCTTTGGTTCTGTAAACCGTCGCCCCATCGGTCTCGCACAAATTCCCTTTCGCTGTCTGGTTCCTCAAGATTCCCCGGAATCCGTTCTATACGGCAGATCCGCGGGGCCAATCTGCCGCCTGAAAGTGTCTCGCGTTACTGTCTCACGTTTGAATTCTGGCACACTTTTGTTTCTTGTGGCGCAACTTGTTGAGCGGAGGATGAACGCAGAATTGTTGCTCAACCTATTGTTTTATTTAGGACAGTATATTTTTGCCGTCACTTGGCACAGCCCTTGAGTAGTGGAGATATGTCTCGTAGGGCAAAGACCTTGGGGACTTTGATGGAGCCGGCATTCGAGGGTCCTGAGTGTGCAGAAAAAAAGGAGGAGTGATCATGATGGTGAAGGGGTTCTTACTCAAAGATAAAGAAGAGCAGGAGTATCTGCTGGCCATTCAACCGGCCACCCACGGCATGTTCGAGCGGTTGATTGTCCGCCAAAAAGTCGATGGGTGTTGGGTTGATCTCAACGGGAATGCACAGGGTTCCTGGCAGCCGAGGACACAAGCCATTACCGCGGTGTTGGGGTACCTGCAACGTCTCTGGGACACGTCCAAGCCTACCTTGGCGCGGGGGAACTAAAAAAGCGACATTTTCCGCGAAGTGAAGCATGCGGAAAGGGTGATGAAGGAGGGATTTGATGTTGGCTGAAAAAAAAGACAGCCGGGTAGGGAATCAAGAGGTGACGGAGGACGGGGTCTTCACAACACATCGTCCATCGTCTGACGCTCTTGCATCGGCCGCCGTGAAGCGAAGGCCGGAGGATCTCACGCCGCGTGAGTTGGAAATTCTACGTCTGATCTGGGACGGCCATACCAATCGGAGTATCGCAGAGCAGCTGAATATCAGCATGAAAACGGCCGATACCCATCGCTCGAATATGATGAAGAAATTGCGCGCGTGCAATACGGCCCAATTACTTAAAGCGGCGCTGGAAGGCAATCTGCTGGAGGCCGACTCGGGCCTGAGGCGCTCGGGTCGTCGAGGAGAACGGTGAGGGCCGCCGGCCTGGGTATCGGTTTCAATCGGATTGAACGACCTGACCTTCCGTCCGGGGCAGGACAGGAAGGCGCAGGTGAGGGCGAGGAGCCTTACAACCCGGGAATGGGGTGGGGCAGGTCTCTGGTGCCGAGGGTCTGGAGCCACTCACTCGCAATCACATTGCGTTCTTCCATCGTCATGCCGGCATATTTACGAAACATCTGCGGCCCCCGTCGCCGTCTCCACGTGAGAAAACCGAGAAAGTGATCCTTGCAGATGGCATGGGTACCTGCCGGCGCATACACTCTCGCCTGACATCCGTCGATTAAACAGCTCTGTCCGCTCATCGGTGCCCCCCCTTAATTGTCGCAAAGTATGCCGGAGATCGCTCTGGAAATGCAATGTAGGGATCTTGCGAGCAGGCCATTCTCAGAGACAGCCGCGGGGTGCTGCCGCATAACTCAACTTCATGCGTCCCGACTCAGCGGTAGGTCCCTATCCGGCTCCTCGCGGGGAATTTCCGCTTGCAATCACATCCAGCAGCCAGGTACCGTACTCCGTTCTCACGCCGCGTCCGGCACGAAGTGCGCGAGCATACCATGGCGATGCAGGTCATATCGGTGGTCGGAGCTCTGATGGTGCTCGTGGCGTATGGCCTTATTCAGGCCGGTACCTGGCGTGAATTGGACGCAGGGTATCTGGCGCTCAACATCCTGGGCTCGTTGCTGCTGGGAATTGTCGCCATTGAAGACCGACGGGTGGGTTTTGTCCTGCTGGAATTCGCGTGGGCCGGCATTGCGCTGGTCGGGGTCGCTCGAGCGATCCGCGCCAGACGGGCTGCGCGTAGCCTCTAAATCCCCCAAACGGAAATACACATCGGGCAGTCTTGTAACGAAGGAGTAAGGAACTATGGCAGGGTTGTTGTCAGCAGACGAGATTTTTGAAAAGGCGAAGGATGCGGCGGTCGGGGCGACCAATGCCGACGAAAAGGCGCTCCAAATCGACTATGAAGCCTTACAGCTTAAGTTCCGGGCAGCCTTAGGCGATCGCAAAGTGGCGCGGTGCCATATCAATAAATTCCTACCCGAAGGATACGAAGATCAGGGACGGTTCAACCTGGTGCTTCTCACTGCCGGCAACGTGATTTTCGACATCGTCATCGGGGATTCCTATTTCCGCTATGACGTCGTGTCCGTCGGCCAGCTGGATAAGGTGCAGGTGATCGATGCCATGTGGGACAACCGCGAGAAACGCCGGGAAGAGCCCTTCTTGAGCCTCAGGCTGATGCATGCCGAAGAGACCCATCTCTTGTTGGCATTAGATGACGAAGAGCGGAAGAGCCTGCTCGGGTTCGCGTCAGCCGTGTCGGCCGTGCGCAATCCTGAAAAATAACACTCGCTACGAGTGCTTCTGAAATGGAAGGGCATGGACGGTAGCCGAATGGCGCGTCCCTGCCACTTCGACCGTCAGTGCGGTGTCAGGGGCCGAAAAGTCGCGCAACGGAAAACCGAATGCCAGTGCGGCATTGCGTTGCGGCGAGAAGACGGCGCTGCTGACCCATCCCACCTCCCGATCTCCGCTGAATAGCTTCGATCCCGCGGGCGGAACCGTGTTGTCCTGGATGATCAATCCGACCAGATGCCGGCGCACGTTCCCATAGGTATCCATTCTGGCCACGACTTCCTGCCCAGGGTAACAGCCCTTTGAGAGGCTGAACGCCTTGCCTTCCAGGTTGGCTTCCGGCGGGACAATCTCTTCGTTGAGATCCGGACCGGCCTTGGGCAGACCGGCTTCGATGCGCAACAGGTCGCGCGCTTGTGCGCCGACGGGCTTGAGGCCGAACGGTGCGCCCGCTGTCATGAGCTGGTTCCAGGCCGTGATGACCGCATCGGCCGGCAGCAAGACTTCAAAGTCCAGTTCGCCGGTTTCTTCCGTATGCATGATCAAAGCCTGCTGCCCGCCGATCGTGGCGGGGAGGGTGTGCAGGAGTTGAAGGGCGCGGACCTCGATACCGAATGCCGCCGCGACGGCCTCTGCTGATTTCGGTCCGCTCACCAGCAGCAAGCCCCAGCTGTCCCCGCAATTTTCCATCTTCGCCTTGGTGCCATAGAGGAGAAACTTTCGCAACGCCTGAAATGTGGCATCACCCACCTCGCCCACATCTTCGAGCCACACGGCATCGGCCTGCACATACACCCGGAAATAGCCGAGCATTTTCCCCTTGTGGGTCAGGAAGCTGGAGTAGCGTCCCTGTCCCGGTTGGAGCGGGAGGATATCGTTGCTGATGATGCTCTGAAGCCACGTGATGCGATCGTCGCCGGTCACCCGGACTTTTCCGCGGTGAGACAGGTCCGACAGTCCGACGGCGCCGCGCACGGCGGCATATTCCGCTGCGGGAGCACCATAATGGGTCGGTATCGACCATCCCGCGGTGTCCTCAAAGATGGCGCCGAGTTGTTGATGTTGATCGTGGAGTCGGGATTGTTTCATTGGATCTTGCTTTCTGCTCTCAGCCTTCAGCGTTCAGCTCTGAGCGGACGGCTGGTTGCTGACCGCTGTCGGCTATTATTTCTTCAACCAGCTCTCTGGTTCGCGCGGAAAATTCGTTTCGGGACACCACTTTGGTTACGCCCAGTTCCTTTGCGCGGCGCCAGGTGTCCGTTTCTTCATGGTTGGCGAAGGCCAGGATGGGAAGCGAACGCAATGCCGGGTCGGCCTGGATGGTTTCCAAGGCTTTGAAGGCATCGATCGTCAGGTCGTTCATGTTGAGAATCATTGCGGCAGGCGAAGCCGAGGCGATTTTTCCCGCGACCTCATCCTGGCTGCGGATCCGCTCCAGCATGTAGCCCTGCGGCCGCAAGGCATCGCGGACCTTGGTGTAGAAGAAAATGTCGGTCACGGCTACTAAGATGGTGGCGTTCATCGTTCCTCGTCGTGTCTAGTTCAGCGAGCTGATGAGCCGACCCAGAGCCTTCTTGGCCAAGGCGTAGTCCGGGTTCAGGGCAAGGGCCTGTTTGTAGCACTCGATCGCCTCGCTCCACTTGCCCTGGCGTTCGTAAACACGGCCCAGATTCAAGTGCGGGAAGGCAGGACTCTCATATCGTCGGGCCTGCATGGCTTTTTGAAACCAGGGAATCGCCTCATCCAGATCACCCTTTTCGATCAGGTAGGCCCCGATGTCGTTGTAGGGATTCCCGAAGTGCGGATCGCAGGCGATGGCCTTGTGGCACTCGTCGATGGCCTCATCCAGTTTGCCCATGAAACTATAGGTCCACCCGAGGAAGGTATAGGCTTCGGCGGTCTGATGCGTCGCGAGCGACAACTTGTACAAACTGACCGCTTCTTCCAGCTGCCCCTTCATCTGCTGCTCGTAGGCTTGCTGAAAGAGCTGCCAGGCTTCGCGCTTGTCTTCTTCGCTGCCGTCGCCTTGTATGAGAAAATCTTGTACATCCATGTGTGGTCACAAGAGCCAATGGCTTATGGCGCATAGCAGTTCGGAGGTCCGTTCCCTGCTACCAGCCATTCGCTATCAGTTATACACTCTTGCCATGTTTCAACTTCTTTTGAATCAACTCCGCGCCATAGCGGCCGGAGAGTAACATCGACCCGAAGGCCGGGCCCATTCGTGGTGTGCCGAAGACGGCGGCGACGGCCAATCCGATCACAAAGCAATTGGGAGAGACTTCCCCGGTCCGGTCCATCACTTCTTCTTCCGACCGCGACACCCACATCGCGCCGTTGCCCGGCACCTGCTGGTAGAGGCCGCGCTTGTGCAGGAGGTTGACCACCACGGCGTCATGTCCGGTGGCATCCACCACGATTTTACTCTCCAAGGCGATCGGATCGACATGAATGATATCGTGCCCGGCCATTTCGGCGGTGGTGCTGTTGACGACGACGCCTTCCAGCACGCCTTCGCGGCGGAGAATCAGATCGACCACTCGGGTCAGGTTCATGATCTTCGCGCCGGCGTTGTAGGCGGCGGCAATCAGCGCCCCGGTGGCATGCGGCGGATCGACCATATACATGCCGGGGCATTCCTTGATCTGCTTACAAGGCACACCCACTTCTTTGAGAATCTTATGTGCCGGAGCGCAGATGGTGGCTTTGTTCATCAAATACCCGCCGGACCAAAAGCCGCCGCCTAGGGCCAGGCTCTGCTCTACGATGAGGGTCTTGATGCCCATCCGGCCAAGATCGTGGGCGCAAATGAGACCGGACGGCCCGGCGCCGACGATGATGACATCGCTCTCGATCAGCTGATCGAACTCTTTATAATACTCCCGTGCGATCTGGCGGGTGATGTCGCGCTCGCGTAATGGCGCCGGTTTTGGCTTCCCCATGCGGTCTTCCCCTTCAACGGCTGTTGAAAATGGCTTCCGGCTTCGTTCTCAGCTCTTCCAAATCCTCAACGTACCCCTGAGGGTACGCCTCCGGTTTGGACTCGCCTGCGGCCTCGCCGGGCCGGTATTTGATCAGCCTTACAGATAAATCTCGGAACCGGCTTTCTTGAACTCTTCGGATTTTTCTTTCATGCCGATCTGGATAGCCTGCTGTTCTTCCAGCTGTTTCTGCGCGGCATAGTCACGGACGTCCTGCGTGATCTTCATCGAGCAGAAATGCGGTCCGCACATGCTGCAGAAATGCGCGACCTTCGCGGCGTTGTCCGGGAGCGTCGCATCGTGGTAGGAGCGGGCGGTGTCCGGGTCCAGCGACAAATTGAATTGATCTTCCCAGCGGAACTCGAAGCGCGCCTTTGATAAGGCATTGTCACGAGCCTGAGCGCCCGGATGGCCCTTGGCCAGGTCCGCGGCGTGCGCGGCGATCTTGTACGTCACGACTCCGACCTTCACGTCTTCCTTGGTCGGCAGGCCGAGGTGTTCTTTCGGCGTGACGTAACAGAGCATCGCGCAACCATACCAGCCGATCATCGCCGCGCCGATGCCGGAGGTGATGTGGTCATACCCCGGCGCAATGTCCGTGGTGAGCGGCCCGAGTGTGTAGAACGGCGCCTCTTGGCATTCCTTCAGCTGCTTCTCCATATTCTCTTGAATCATGTGCATCGGCACGTGGCCGGGACCTTCGATCATCACCTGGACATCGTGTTTCCACGCGATCTTGGTGAGTTCGCCCAAGGTCTCCAATTCGGCAAATTGCGCTTCGTCGTTCGCATCGGCGATCGAACCGGGCCGTAAGCCGTCGCCCAGGCTGAAGGCCACATCGTAGGCCTTCATGATTTCGCAAATCTCTTCGAAGTGCGTATAGGCGAAGTTCTCCTGGTGATGCGAGAGGCACCATTTGGCGTGGATCGAGCCGCCGCGGGAGACGATGCCGGTCATGCGTTTCGCCGTCATCGGCACATAACGCAGCAGGACTCCGGCGTGGATCGTGAAATAGTCCACCCCCTGTTCGGCCTGCTCGATCAGCGTATCCCGGAAAATTTCCCAGGTCAGGTCCTCGGCCTTGCCGTTGACCTTTTCGAGCGCCTGATAGATCGGCACCGTACCGATCGGCACGGGGGAGTTCCGGATGATCCACTCGCGTGTCTCGTGAATGTTCTTGCCGGTCGAGAGATCCATCACGGTGTCGGCGCCCCAACGGATCGACCAGATCATTTTCTCGACTTCTTCCTCGATCGACGAAGCGACCGCGGAATTGCCGATATTCGAATTGATCTTCACGAGGAAGTTCCGGCCGATGATCATCGGCTCGGTTTCCGGGTGGTTGATGTTGTTCGGGATAATCGCGCGTCCGCGGGCCACTTCGTCGCGCACGAATTCTGGGGTGATGGTGCCGGGAATACGCGCGCCCCAGGCTTGGCCGGGATGCTGCAACACGCCGCCGCCATGGCCGTTGGTCGAGGCCAAGAGTTCTTTGGCTCTCGCGCGGGACTGGTTCTCCCGGATCGCGATGAATTCCATTTCCGGCGTAACGATGCCTTTCTTGGCATAGTGCATCTGACTGACGTTCTGTCCGGCCTTGGCGCGGAGCGGCTTGCGAATATGCGTAAACCGGAGGTCGGTCAATTGCGGATCTGCGGCGCGCTGACGCCCGTACTGGGACGTGACCTGCGGAAGTTCTTCCGTATCCTGGCGACTCTCGATCCAGGCCCTGCGCAAAGGCGGCAGGCCGGCGCGCACATCGATCGTCACATTCGGATCGGTGTAAGGGCCGGAGGTGTCGTAAATCGTGATCGGCTGGTTGGGCGTGGGGCCCTGGCCGTTGGTTGATTGCGTGGGGGTCAGGCTGATTTCGCGCATCGGGACCCGGACGCCGGGGAGTGCGCCGTCAACGTGCACCTTACGCGAGGCCGCAAAAGGAGTCGTGGTGAGTCGCGCGGTCGAAGGCTTGGCGCCGTGACCGTTGCTGGAACCGTTCTGTGTATGGGCCTCGCTCATAGCGGACATCCTTTCGTCGGAGGTGAGCGTCTGACAGCCGAAATAAAAAAAGCCGCATCCAGCGAGGGTGCGGCTTAAAGCGATCACGAAGCCAGTCAACCGGTCGCTTCCCTACGCTGGTATTACCCAGGTCAGGTTGTGAGGGTCGCCCGATCACTCGGACTCTCAGCCGGATGGCACCCCTAGCTGTCGAGGGTGATCGTACCGACCCGCCGGGGCGAAGTCAATCTTCTGGAAGGCCTAGTGATGGAGGGGCTTCTGGGGCAGGAACGCGTCGCCGCAGCCACAGCGCTGGTGCGGCCGTATAACCGACGACAGGCGTCGAAGAGTGGAACGAGTTGTTCGACGTCATCGACAGTGGCTTGTCTGATGGTAGGTGTCATAGATATCCGGCAGGCTTTGTCAGCAGCTTGTTAGCCCGGATTATTCATGAATGTCGTCGCGAGGCGTTCGAGACCGAAGCCCGCCGGGGCTTCTCGCAAGCGAGGCCGACGCAGGCGTACTGACAGTCCGTCGAGGAGGCCGAACGAGAACAGCCCCGCCGGGCGAGAGAATCGGACGACGGAGCAGGCATTCATGAATAGTCCGGGTTAGAGGATTCCTCGCTCGATCTCCTGCAGATAGAGAAAGTCCGGCGCCTTTACGCCGGCGGCTCGCCTCAATTCGACCAACTGCGGGGACTCGAAGAAGCGCCGGGCGTTCTCTAACGAAGACCAGGCCGAGAAGTGGACGACGCGGTTGGCATCCTGGTCGTAGCGCAGGAGTTGGTAACTGATCTCCCCCGCATGTTTCCTCAGATCCGCCGCGCCGTCGAACACGGATTTCCAGGCCGGATAGGCTTCCACTTCGTGAATGATCAATACATGGGGCATGTGAACTCCTGAATGGGCGACGCGGGCCAGTGTACTGCGCCATTCACCTTAGCTGGCTTTGGCCGTCACGCGCAATCTGACGCGAGCCTTCTTCTGGAGAGCGTTCAGGATACTGAAGAAGTTGTCTGTGCTTGGATTCCCACCCGGACCCAACATCCGATGCAAGCTTTTGCTCGGCTTCTTGAGCGTCAGGGCTAACTCCTCAAACCCGATGGTGGCATTAACCAGATCACGGAGGATGGCCTTGCCCACAGCGGTATCGCCGGCGAAATAGGCATTAAGCGCCTCCGCAAACAGCGCCTCACGAAAGCGCGGATCACGCTCCGCGCGCGCCGTTACCGTGTTTCTAAACTCTCGTGTGAGTGCCATAGGTTCCCCCGTTCCCTGTTACGTCTTCTTGGTGTCCTTGCGACGACGGTAGTCCGTCCACCGTTCTCGTGCCGCCTCGATCGCGTGTTGCTGGCGCTGCTTTGTGCTGCCACCCAGCAGGATGACAAGACGGTCGCCGTCCTTGCCGAAATAGACGCGATAGCCCGGCCCAACATCGATCTTGCGCTCGAAGTCTCCGGCCCCAACTCCCTTCACGTTCGACCAGTTCCCGGCGGCTAACTGATAGAGCGCTGCGGCAACTTTTGCTGAAGCGACAGCAGGGAGGCCTTCAAACCATGCGGAAAAAGGCGACCGAGACTTGAGGTCAAGATATTCGAGTATGCGTATCTCGGGCATAGCAATGGTAACAGTTATGTTACTACCGCTGTGAGGCAGCGTGCAATCGAATTATCGTGAGGGTAGGAGGTGGTTTGATCCGTTTGTCACATGTGGTGTAGGTAGAGGTGCACTCCTGGTGGGGCGGACATACTCGCCGCCGTGCGTCAGGCTGAAGATATCGATCAGCGCTAGCGCGGCGGCCTGCCCTCCGATTTGCGGCTTTTGTTTCTTCGTCTAGCAGGCTACGGAAAAACTCGATTGATGCGCAATACACGACGATCCACTCATACGCCGTGTCGGTATGACAATAACCCGCAGGATGCGCAAAAAGGCCGTCCAGCAAGGCCGCAGCAAGCGACGAGGCGAATCGTACTCGCGCCGTACGGTGAGCCCCTGAGCGCCGCGAGAACGCCGCTGGCAGATTTTTTTCGCATCCTGCTAGGTTCTTCGCTTGAGCATGTCCGCCAGATGGGCGAAGGGCGTGAAGGACGACGGTTGATCTTGCTTCCGGCGTGGCGACGTTTCATCCGACGAATCAGTGGCTTGATACCGCTGGTGCTCATTGTCGTGACAGTAGAGACAGAGTAGCTCCCAGTTGCTCCCGTCGGGCGGATTGTTGTCGTGATTGTGGTCTTTGTGATGGACCGTGAGCTGGCTCAGCTTCTTGCCGTCAAATTCGCGCCCGCAGTGCGCACAGATCCACGGAAATAACTTGAGTGCGCGTTCTCGAAGATTGTGGTCGCGCTGAGACTGGTTGCTCCGTGTCATGCGAGCCTACGTGGGGAAGGCGACTCGTCACAAGGATATTTTACCGCAAATCTTAAAGGAACGCCTGCCACCGCCGCGAAATGATTCCCGGCAACTTCTAACCATCCGCATTCACGTACTACCGTTTCTCAGGCGGTATGGGTTTAATAGCGGCGGAGAACAACTCATGAGTCGGAAGATCAACCGGCCTGTGTTTGACTATTGTGCTCGCCGGGTCCTTGCCAAGAAAGTTGTCGCTCTTCCAGTTCTTCGATGGCCTGACGGGTCTGGGCACGAAGCCGCCACCACCGTTTGGACAGACATTGCCCAACACGCGCCCAACGCAGACCGCACAGAACGTACATTCATAGGAGCAGATGCGTGCCTCAGATGAGTCGGGTGGCAGCGGTCTGTTGCAGTGCTCGCAGGTCGGCCTGAGTTCCAGCATGGTGGGTCCTTTTATGTGAAGCGGCTCGTTCAGAGTTCTGGTCTGGCCAAGTCTACTGCAAATTCGGAGACGTATCCATCACTGTGGAGGCGGGGAGGAGCGTTGTGCGAGGAGGGGAGTAATGAGTGGAGAGAGTCGCGCCGCCGCGAAATGGTACATCATATGCGCTCTCTCATGGGATAGCCTGCGCCCGGGTCGTCATAGTAGTCAGCACATCGGTTGACCGAGGTTTGGCGTGGGCGTAACATCAACCCGTAAACCGTGAACGTTCCCATCCCATTCGCATGGGAGGAAGCTGTTGTGGAGAATGACGCCCAGGATCAGCCCGTTCTCAAATACATTCAGCAACTGGCCGCAGAGGAACACCGATTGTACGAGCAAGGGACACTCCCGAAAGTCGATCGTAAGCGGCTCGCGCAAATCCAGGTCGAACTGGATCAGTGCTGGGACTTCTTGCGCCAGCGACGCGCTCTTCGTGACGTCGGGCTTGACCCGAACGAAGCAGAAGTTCGCCCGCCCCAGGTCGTCGAGAATTATGAGCAGTAGGGATTCCTCGCCACCGAGTGGACGATAGTTGGTGCGGGCCGCTCTTGAGGTGATCCGACAGCGAACCTGATCGCCATCTCGGCGTGGTTGATATTCATGTCTTTGTAAGGAAACCCTCGCAGCGATCTTGAGAGCCGAGGCCGTACGCCGAGAAATGCGTGATTGCAAGACCTCGTATCTGTCCCTCACTATTTACGCCTCGACCATCTCGGCTGACCCGCGCACGGGCGAGCGGCGCCGACATCACCTGCACGAGTCCGTGCCGCAGCGGGCTATCCGTGAAGCAAGACGCCGCATCGGCATCGCGAAACCGGTGGGGCCGCACACGTTGCGACACTGTTTCGCTACGCATCTGCTGGAAGCGGGCTACGATATTCGCACGGTCCAGGAGTTGCTCGGGCACAGTGACGTGAGGACGACGATGATCTACACCCACGTGCTCAACCGTGGAGGCCGTGGTGTTCAGAGCCCGGCGGATCGGCGGCTCAGTGGAGTCGGCGATTCATGTTAGGACGCATGGGATGACGGCTAACACGCTGGCGGGCGCTCCTGGTAGTCCCGCCGAAAGCAATGTTGATTCAGCAGCTTGCGCAATCGCCTGTCCTCCGCAGGACCTGGGATTAGCAGGCAGTTTCTGCTGGCTTTGCCGAAATGATTCGGACGTCGAATTATAGTTAGGTTGTAAGCAATGGAGTTGGCTGTGGATGCAGAACGGGACAGATGGCTATGCTTTTTCCGTGGCCTCAACGTGTTCGGTCGTGGAAAGATTGCGATGCCAGAGCTCCGGCGGCGGTGCAGTGAAGCTTTCGACAAGTCGGGCCTTCCCCTGAGATTTCTGGACTACTACAGAGGTACTGGTAACGTGGCCCTTTCCGCCGCCGGTGTGCCTGCCGAGAAGATCCTGCGACTTCTGTTCGAAGCCGTTTCAAAGCCGTGCGCCATGGTGCAACCGGGAGTTGTCGGCCAGTTGAACGATGCCTTTCGCGCCTGGCCGACGCCGGTTGACGTGCGGGGTTTCCGTTGGACCCGCGGAGCCTGCTTGTTGTGCGATGGCGTACCCGAAGCCACGGAGTTGGCCGAGAAGCCTGACCTCGGCGTCTTTATCCGTGTCGCCCCCTGGCTCGTCGCGGTTTACCGCAAGGAGCGAGAAACGAATCGAGGCACGCTGGATCCCAGCGACCGTCGCGGGGGCTGGGCTGCGATCAGCAATCACATAGAACGGGTGCTCGGTGGCCGCTGGACAGCGCGCAGCCTGGACGTCATCCGAGAACTCTCTCTTCGTGCGACCTAACAAGGCGCTGCACCGGAGCGCTCCTGTCGTCGCGCCCGGTGAGCTTGGTCGTTAGAACGCACAGACAACAAGGAGACGCAAATGAGGATGCGAAGCTTCATTGCCGTTGCACTTCTCGTACCGTTGATGGCAGCCTGTGCAACAGGGTATCAAAGCTCCGGGTTCACGGGCGGTTTCAAAGATACGCAGTTGGCCCCAGATATTTTCCGAGTGTCGTTCTCGGGGAACGCATTCACGTCCAGTGATCGAGTTCAAGACTTTGCCTTGCTACGAGCCGCAGAACTGACACTTGCCAACAACGCGCAGTATTTTGCCGTGATAACTTCCGCCGACCAATCACGAACAGAGACGCATGTTACGCCTGGTTCATCGCATACATCCGGAACCGTTTCTGCCTATGGAAACACCGGCTATTACTCGGGTACAACGACCTATTCTGCACCTCAGGTAGAGACGTACTACAAGCCTGGCGTTGGAATGATGATTCGCACTTTTCAAACCAAGCCGGAAGGTGGCGTTGTGTTTGACGCTAACTTCATTGTCACCTCAATCCGGACTAAATACGGAATCAAGTAGCATGCGTTCTAACACGTCATTGGAGGCGGACGCGGTGAGACCGCGCATTGTTTCCTGTTGTTTCAGTGGCCCGCGCCGCTCAATTCTGCGTTCGGCGTCACGGGCCGCTGATTCCGATGGCTCGTAGAAGGAGGCACGATGGCATCGACCAAAGAGTACGACCAAGCGGCAAGCGACATGCGTCGGCCGGGAACTGAACAGGCCGACGGCAACTTGGATGCCAGAGAGTTGATTCGGTACGCCACGCTTGCGGCTTCCAGCCACAACACACAGCCCTGGAAGTTCCGCACCCGAAAAGACTCGATCACCATCCTGCCAGACTTCTCGCGGCGCTGTCCGGTTGTTGACCCCGATGATAGTCATCTCTTCAAGAGCCTGGGCTGCGCCGCCGAGAATCTTGTTCATGCTGCTGCAGCGCAGGGCTTTTCAGCTGAGGTTCGATTCGATTCCGGTGAAAACGGAATTAATGTTCTTCTGAACCGTGACGCCACGGCTCGTGCGACGGATCTTTATCGGGCAATACCAAAACGGCAATGTGTAAAGGCGGCCTATGACGGCAGCCAAATTGGGGTGACGGAGCTTGCGCAATTGGAGAAGGCGGGCAAAGGACAGTATGTCCGCACCATCATGTTGTCATCGGACGCAGAGAAGAACGCGGTGATTGATTACGTCACGCGTGGAAATATCGCCCAGTTGAATGATCTGGCGTTCCAGAAGGAACTCGTCGCCTGGATTCGTTTCAATCCTGTTGAGGCAATGCGCAAGGGCGACGGCTTGGCTGGATGCACCAGTGGTCAACCGGCATTGCCAACTTGGCTGGCGAAATTGATTATCGGGCTGGTGCTCACACCTAAAGGGCAAGCCAAGACAGATGCGACGAATATCAGAAGTTCAGCCGGTGTCGCGGTCTTCGTATCAAGCCATGACGACAAACCCGCTTGGGTCGAGGTTGGGCGTGCATATGAGCGCTTCGCCCTGCAAGCGACTGCACTTAATATTCGCACCGCCTTCATCAACCAGCCGATCGAAGTGCGCGAGTTACGCTCGCAGTTCGAATCATGGCTGAAGCTTGAAGGAGAACGCGCGCTGCTTATGGTCCGTTTCGGCCACGGCCCCACGGCACCCTTCAGCCTGCGTCGCCCAATTGACGATGTGATTACTGTGGACTGACCAGCGGGATTACCACATGACAGCTATGCATAGTGACGCCGAACCCGTCATTCCAGCGGACGCGCTGAAGCGCGCCGCTGAATTCAGACGTTAGGAGCCTGTTGCACAAACCCATTGACACCTAGGTAATACTATGCATAATAAGCGCC
>ERZ1292633.490-Hain-H41-02um-R1-490-length-45898-cov-31_pt1 | contig 45898 bp, 50 predicted proteins | sample MGYA00564406_ERZ1292633 | MGnify/ENA primary metagenome ERZ1292633 (study PRJEB36523, sample SAMEA6512639) | groundwater metagenome | collected 2019-01-08 | study: AquaDiva: Metagenomics assemblies of 32 groundwater samples | reverse complement strand
GAACTTTTTATCAACAAATAAACTTATGCAATTCCCTAACCGGACAAAGCTGAATCAGTCTGCATTTCAAATCTGATGAGACTTAAAAAAATACTTTCTTCTAAAACAGACGACTTGGATGATCCAGACTATAAATTGCTTGAATTAGCAAGCAAATATAATCTGGCATTTGAAAAAAATAAGAAGAAGGCCGTAAAAAAGATTCTTTCCAAACTTAATAAGGTGGAGGAAAAGGATAGATTAATATTTTATCTCGGATTGAGAATAATTCGTCGCCACGAAACGGCATTAGAGCGTAATGGATTTTCTCATTGGAGAACTGCTCTCCGAAAAGAAGTAGATACCTTACTTAGGCAGATGAAAAGTTTACAAAAACTCTATAAATCCAAGACAATTAGTGATAAAGGAGTCATGACAATCAGACAAAGCATGTACTCACTGGCATGTGCAACTAATACTCATAAAGCATATGGTGGTGCAAATTTAGAGGGGTGTATTTTAAATAATACCGATGCACGTGACATTCCCAAAAATAAATTTGATCTTATAGTGACAGATCCCCCATATGGGATAAACACAGTTGAAGAACGAGAAGAATTGGCCATGCTATATCGTGATATGTGTGAAGCATGGATTGAGGCTCTAAAATCAGATGGTCAAATTATAATCTGCCTACCCGAGCAAATGCGCACTGGTCAAGATTTTCCTTTTTTCACACATAAGGAGATAGTGATTCAACAAATGTTAAGTGCTGCGAGAAAAGCTGGGCGGGAAATAATCAATCCAAGTTATACCGTTCCAAAAATACCACACCTGTACCGGCCACCTTTTTACTGGGATTCGGATCGCGCGCTGAGAAGAGCTATTTTGCATTTCCGCATTCGTAAAACTGTTGGTTAGAAAACATAAGAGTGTCGCGTCTACACTTTTTACAACCTCATCATTATCGAATTAACGACGGGCGACCCGCCGGATCGCCGGTACAATGAGGACAGGTAATAAAAAGTGATAGGGAACTCACTTGCCGTATTTGAGGATTACAAAATCCGCCGACATCATTGACAAAATTGACCGCGGCCTTGCCAGGCAAGACGCCTTTTCCGACGAAGAGCTTGATCTCATAATCAACTACGACATAAAGTACCGTATGGGAAAGGCGGAGGAGGGGGAGGAAGAGGAGTAGTTTGACGAAGAAGCGGGATAGGTGATAAAGTATTAAGACAAAGGAGGTGCGGGATGCTTGCAGTTAAGGGCACTTATAAGGATGGTAAGGTGTTTATCCGGGAGGAGATAAAGACAGAGAGGCCTGTCAACGTCATTGTCACTTTCCTGGAAGAGGTGAAGGCACCGGTTACAAAGAAGCTTGATATAAGCAAGTTTTCATTCAACAAGGCAAGGAAGGCGCTGTCAGGCTATAAGGGCTCTTTAAGCGACGCCGTTATTGAGGAGCGCAGGAGCGCTGTATGAAAGCATTTCTTGATACCTCTTCTCTCATTAAGCTCTATCATCAGGAGGAAGGCTCTGATTCAATCACAAGGACCATTTCCAACGATGTTGAAGAGATTTTTCTGTCAGAGCTTGCGGTTCTGGAATTCCGCTCGGCTATCTGGAAGAAGACAAGGGAAAAGGAGATAGAAGAAAAGGATGCAATCGAGGTCATCTCCTTCTTTCACAACGATCATGATAATTTTCAGTGGATATTACTGCAATCTGACATTGTTGAGTCTGCCGCTCACTTGTTGATGAAATATGGCAAGAATGGGCTGAGAACATTGGATTCACTACAGTTGGCTACTGCCCTGACTTTGAAGGATGAGGAGTGTATTTTTCTTACATCCGACAAGCTGTTGCAGAGTCTACTGGAAGAAGAAAAACTCAAGATTCGATGAGGCGAGCCAGTGAGTCCAGATTCGGCAAACTACCATACCCTCGGCAATAAAGCCATTTTACAACTATACAAGACCGCCTTCCTACGGAGACATAAGAGTATCGCGTCTACACTTTTTACAAACCTCATCATTATCGAATTACCACCGGGCGACCCGCCGGATCGCCCGTACAATGAGAACAAGCAATGAAAATAACAGAAAACTCACCTGCCGTGTTTGAGAACGACAAAATCCGCTTCAAGCCTGCGTAAGAGGGAGTAATAATGAGCAAACAGCATCTTCCAGAAGCTACACAGTTCTTGCTTTATACCACCGAGGATGGAAAAGTAAAGATTGAAACCAGATTGGAAGCTGATACCGTCTGGCTGACACAAACAGAAATGGCGGAACTCTTTCAGTCAACCCAGCAGAATATCAGTCTGCATATTCAGAATATCTTTGACGAAGGAGAATTATCAACGGAAGCAACTCACAAGAAATACTTGTCGGTTCGCCGTGAAGGGAACAGAGACGTAAAGCGCAATCTGGACTATTACAATCTGGATATGATCATTTCCGTGGGTTATCGTGTCAACAGCCTGCGCGGCACACAATTTCGCATCTGGGCCACTCAACGCCTGCGCGAGTATATAGTAAAAGGCTTTACCATGGACGATGAACGGCTCAAGCAGGCGGGCGGCGGCAATTATTTTGACGAACTCCTTGCCCGTATCCGCGATATTCGCTCATCGGAAAAAGTTTTCTGGCGCAAGGTGCTGGATATTTACGCCACGAGCATTGACTATTCGCCGAACGCTGAAATATCCAAAGAGTTTTTCAGGGTCATTCAGAACAAAATGCACTGGGCTGCTCATGGCCATACAGCAGCAGAGATTATTGAGACACGGGCTGATTCTACCCTGCCGAATATGGGGCTGACCTCCTGGGAGGGCGGCAAACCGAGGAAAGATGATGTTGTCATAGCCAAAAACTACTTGAACGAAAAAGAACTGAATCTGCTCAACCGGATTGTTTCAGCCTATCTTGAGTTTGCCGAACTTCAGGCACTGGAACACAAGCCCATGTATATGAAAGACTGGATAGTAAAACTCAATGACTTTCTCAAGCTCAGCGGAAGACAACTTCTGACCCATGCCGGAAAGATCAGCCATGATGAGGCCGTAACAAAGGCCCTTGCAGAATTTCACAAATACAGGCAGTCTCATTTAAACGATGCATCTCCTGTCGAGCATCATTTCATTGAAGCGGTAAAAGAGGTAACAGCCATTGAAAAAGAAGTTAAGAAGCAAAGAAAACATATAGCAGGTAAAAGTTAGGGAAAAAGCCTTTCGTCAATTAGAATTTGCCCACCACATAGATTTTTGCTATAGTCCTTAAATCAAAAAATAATGCACACTCACCCCAACCTTCTACCCTTCCGGGTACTTGTGCTCGGAGAGTATAAATACCGTCAAGGAAGAGGGAGAAAGAAATCGGAGGTTCTATGAGAAAGGCAAAGATAGACAGAAAGACCCTGGAGACAGGGGTGGAGCTTGAACTTGAAGTCGACGGCTCAGGGGAACATGACATATCTACGGGGATACCGTTCTTTGACCACATGCTCACCCATATTGCAAGACACGGCTTCTTTAACCTCAAGGTTTCCGCCACAGGCGACACGGAGGTAGACTTCCACCACAGTGTGGAGGATATAGGGATCTGCCTTGGCCAGGCATTCAAGATTGCCCTGGATGGGTATAAAGGGATTGTCAGATACGGGAACGCCCTTGTTCCTATGGATGAGGCCCTGGTGTCTGTTGCTATGGATATAGGCGGAAGGCCGCATCTTGTGTTCAATGCTAAAATAGAGCGGGCAAAAGTTGGTGACTTCGATACTGAGCTGGTGGAGGAGTTCCTTAAGGCCTTCTCCAACCACCTTGGCTGCAACCTCCACGTCAATGTCATGTACGGCAGCAACACCCATCACATCATAGAGGCCATTTTCAAGGCCCTTGCCAAGGCGCTTGATGCCGCAACGATGATTGATAAAAGAGTAACTGGGGTACTTTCAACAAAGGGAAAAATTTGATAGCCATCATAGATTACGGAATGGGGAATCTGAGGAGCGTCCAGAAGGGTTTCGAGAAGGTTGGTCACAACGCCATTGTCACCTCGGACCAAGCAACCATAATGGACGCATCTCACGTAGTGCTTCCAGGGGTAGGCGCCTTTCCAGACTGCATGAGGAACCTGGAGGAAAAGGGTCTACTGGATATTGTCCCAAAGGTCATTAACAGCGGAAGGCCTTTCCTGGGGATCTGCCTTGGACTTCAGCTCCTGTTTACAGAGAGTGAGGAGTTTGGGATACACAAGGGGCTTGATATAATCAAGGGCAGAGTGGTTAAATTTGATTTCTCAGCCCAGAGCCTAGAGGCCTCACACCTAAAGGTCCCCCATATGGGCTGGAATACCGTTGCTGTCAAGAGAAGGCCGCCTGCCATGGAGGGTATAGATGAAGGCGCCTACTTCTATTTTGTCCACTCGTATTATGTGGTGCCTGAAGATGAAAAGGTTGTAGCCACGACAACCGCTTATGGGGTTGAATTCGTATCGAGCATCTGGAAGGACAATCTGTTTGCAACCCAGTTTCACCCGGAGAAGAGCCAGGAGAAGGGGCTTCGGATACTTAAAAATTTTGGAGACATTAAAGGTTAGGAATGGAGGAGGGTTATGTTAGTTATTCCTGCAATTGACATCAAAGGCGGAAAGTGTGTCAGGCTCGTACAGGGGAAGATGGACCAGGAGACGGTGTATTCAACAAACCCGGTAGAGGTGGCAAAGAAGTGGCAGAGCCTGGGGGCCGAGCTTCTTCATATAGTTGACCTTGACGGGGCCGTTGCAGGAGAGCCTAAAAACATGGATGCCATAGAGGCCATAGCAGACGCCATCAGCATACCCTTTCAGGTGGGAGGAGGGATAAGGGACATAGAAGCCATCAACCTTTATCTTGCCATGGGAGCATCAAGGATCATCCTTGGTACCGCTGCCCTTGAAAAAACCTGGTTTGTCAGGGATGTATGTGAACAGCACCACGGTCAGATATTGGTCGGGATAGACGCCCGCGATGGGAAGGTTGCCATAAAGGGGTGGGAGGAGCTGACAAATAAGGCTGCGATAGAATTAGCTAAAGAGCTTGAGGATGCAGGTGTTGCAGGAATAATCTATACGGATATAAGCAGGGATGGGATGCTCAAAGGGCCAAATATAGAAGGCATTAAAACTCTGGCCCAGTCTGTAAAAATCCCAATAATTGCATCTGGTGGTGTTTCAAACATTGAAGACATAAAGAGGCTCAAAGAGCTGGAGTCTGTTGGTGTCGTTGGAGTGATAACTGGAAAGGCGATATATACTGGAGCCCTCAATCTTACTGAGGCGATAAAGGTAGCGAAGTAGATGCTTGCAAAACGAATCATCCCTTGTCTTGACGTAAAGGACGGAAGGGTAGTAAAAGGTACTAAGTTTCTGGAACTCCGGGACGCAGGTGACCCTGTGGAGGTGGCGAGGGTCTATGATAAGGAGGGGGCAGATGAGCTCTGCTTCCTTGACATTACCGCATCCCATGAGAACAGGGGGACAATCCTTGATGTAGTCAGGAGGACAGCAGAGGAGGTATTCATGCCCCTTACCGTTGGCGGAGGGATAAGAAACCTTGACGACATAAGGAACCTCTTGAATGCCGGGGCAGACAAGGTCTCCATAAACACAGCGGCCGTGAACGACCCGGAATTTGTAAAGAGGGCAGCAGAGCGGTTCGGGAGCCAGTGCATAGTAGTTGCGGTAGATGCGAAACGAGTCCAGCAGTCAGCAGCCAGCGGTCAGCGGTCAGAAGCCTCATCCCTCATCCCTCATCCTTCATCCCTTCTCTCATGGGAGGTCTTCACCCACGGTGGCCGCATACCAACAGGTCTTGATGCAATAGAATGGGCAAAGAAAATGGAGGGGTTTGGTGCGGGAGAGATACTCCTTACCAGTATGGACAGGGACGGGACAAAGGACGGGTACGATATAGAGCTTACAAAATCGGTATCAGAGGCAGTCGGGATACCTGTTATAGCATCCGGAGGAGTGGGTAATCCCGATCACATATGTCAGGGCTTCACAGAGGGCAAGGCTGATGCGGCCCTTGCAGCATCGATATTCCATTACAAGGAGTATTCGATAAGGCAGGTGAAGGATTACCTTAAGGAGAGAGGGGTGGAGATAAGGCTTTAGGCGACATAAAGCTTTTATTGGTCGGCAATGGAAGGAAAACCCTTGACACCATGGGTTGTTGATGCTAATTTATGACTATGCCGAAGTGGCGGAATTGGTAGACGCGCACGTTTGAGGGGCGTGTGGCGAAAGTCGTGTGGGTTCGATTCCCACCTTCGGCACCATTATTGTCTTACCTTACACCTTCTATACCTTCCAGATATACTAATCCTGCACCGTCTCGCCGCCCTTGACAGGGCTACTAAACTTTGGTAATTTTTGAAAATAGTGTTTATCAATTTTTTGGAGGTTGACCAATGAAAGATTACGGATCCTCGTTAAAAACTTTCTTGACGCTATGTAGGGTGTCTCTCGCTGCCGTCCTTCTTGTTGCTCTATCTCACAGCAGTTCACAGGCCTTAGATGGAAAGGCTTCCATGCCGGCCGCTCCAGAGGAGAGGCCGCAATCTTTTTCCAAGCTGGTGAAGGCCTTAAAGCCGGCTGTGGTCAATATCAGCACTACCCAGGTCATAAAGCAGCGTCGGTTCAAGGGGATGCCCGGACAACCAGGGCATGAGCAGGACCAGTTCCGTGACTTCTTTGGTGATGACTTCTTTGAAAGGTTCTTTGGAGACATCCCGCAGAAAGACCTGAAGAGGAAGAGCCTCGGCTCCGGTTTTATCATATCAAAGGACGGGTATATATTGACCAACACCCATGTGGTGGAGAATGCCACAGAGATAAAGGTTAGTCTCTCAGATGAAAAGGTCTACGAAGCAGAGGTTGTTGGACGAGACCCGAAGACCGATATAGCCCTGATAAAGATTAAGGCAAATGGAGACCTCCCTGCGGTTTCTCTCGGCAACTCGGAGGAGCTTGAGGTGGGGGACTGGGTTATTGCCATAGGAAACCCATTTGGACTGGACCAGACAGTGACTGCCGGGATCGTGAGCGCCAAGGGGAGGGTTATAGGCGCAGGCCCGTATGACAACTTCATCCAGACAGACGCATCCATTAATCCGGGGAACAGCGGTGGACCGTTGTTTAATACAAAGGGAGAGGTGGTCGGGATAAATACCATGATCTTCTCTCCAAGCGGTGGGAACGTGGGTATAGGGTTTGCCATTCCTGTAAATATGGCAAAGGAGTTCCTCCCACAGCTTAGAGAAAAAGGGAAGGTCACAAGAGGATGGCTTGGCGTGATGATCCAGCATGTCACCCCAGAGCTTGCCGAGTCTTTCGGGATGTCAAAGGAGAAAGGTGCATTGATAGCCGATGTGGTGAAGGGCAGCCCTGCAGAGGTTGCGGGGATAAAGAGAGGGGATATAGTCCTTCGCTATAATGGGAATGATGTTGACAAGATGAACGACCTCTCAAGGCTTGTTGCATCCACTTTGGTGGGGAAAGAGGTAGAACTCCTTATCCTCAGGGAAGGGAAGGAGATGAGAGTCAAGGTCAAGATCGAAGAGATGAAGGAAGAGAAAGAGGTCGTGGCCGAAAAGGGTGAGAAGGACCTTGGGATGAATGTCCAGGATATAACACCGGAGATAGCCGGGTATTTATCCCTTGAAGACACAACGGGCGTAATAGTCACTGAAGTGGAAGCCGATTCCCCAGCCGCTGATGCAGAGATAGGCAGAGGAGATATTATCAAAGAGGTCAACAGGGTTACGATTAAGACCCTTTCGGACTACAAGAAGGCGATAAAGGCGACAAAGGGGAACAAGGTGCTTCTCCTTGTAAAGAGGGGCGACAGCACGCTGTTTGTAACTGTAAAGGTGAAGGAGTAGTCTTACTTTTTTACCAGATCAATATATTTTTTGCGGAGCCCGGCAGTTATTTTTCCAGGCAGGCCATTTGAAATAGCCTGCCTGTCCACTTCAATCAGAGGCATGACCTCTAACAGAGAGTTGGTCAGAAAGGCCTCGTTGGCCTCAAACAGCTCCTCATGCCTGATTTCGACTTCCTCCACTTTTAACCCCATCTCCCTTGAAAGCTCGATTACCGCCCTTCTTGTAACACCTGGCAGGATGCCGGATTCTACAGACGGCGTGAGTAACGAGTTCCCTTTCAGCAGGAAGAGATTGCTTACAGTGGCCTCTGTCAAAAAACCTTCATAGTTGAGCATTAGAGCCTCGTCAACCCCCGCATCGGCAGCCTCTCCCTTGGCCAGGATATGGGTAAGGAAGTTAGCTGACTTAACCCTGCAAAGGGGAGAGTTCCGATCTTTTTTGATATTGGCAATCACCGCCCTGAAGCCCTTTAAATATGATTCTTCTGGATAAGGAACTCCTTCCGTCGCGGTAATGACAACAGTAGGCTCCATGCAGGCCAGCGGGTCAATTCCAGTTACTACTTCCCCCCTTGTAACGGTTATCCTTAAAATACCGTTATTGATTTTGTTTGCCTCTATAACCCTTGAGGCGTAAACCTTGATACCGGCAGGCAGTTTTTGAAAACGGAGCGCCTTCAATCCTGCAATCAACCTTTCCATATGCTCATCAAGCATGAAAGGGATGCCGTTATAAATTCGCAGCGTCTCAAAGACCCCGTCCCCATATAAAAAACCGCGGTCAAAGACCGATACCTTTGCGTCTTCTTTTGGAACCAATAAACCGTTAATGAAAACAGATGTGCTTTTCTCATCCTTCATCCTTCATCCCTCATCCCTGCCCTTAACGCCTCCATTATCCCCCTTGCCTTGTCTAACGTCTCCTGATATTCGGCCTCCGGGTCTGAGTCGGCCACTATCCCCCCGCCCACAGAAAAATAAGCCTTCCCATCCTTTACAACCACAGTCCTGATGGCAATGTTCAAGTCCATCCTGCCATCAAACCCGATATATCCGATGGAGCCGGTATAAACACCTCTTTTTATTGGTTCAAGCTCTTCGATGATCTCCATTGCCCTTACCTTAGGGGCCCCGGTTATAGAGCCACCGGGAAATGTTGCCTTTATAACTTCTACTGGTTCCATACCATCCTTCAACTCGCCGGAAACAGTGGAAACCAGATGATGAACCTGGGCAAATGTTTCCACAGACATACCCTCTTTTACTTTTACCGAGCCGTATCTTGAGACCCGCCCAAGGTCGTTCCTTTCCAGATCAACAATCATTATATGTTCCGCCCTGTCCTTATCGCTCTGTTCCAGTTCTTTTTTAAGTCTTTCGTCCTCTTCGGGCGTTCTTCCCCTCGGTCTTGTCCCCTTGATCGGCCTTGTCTCCACCTCTTTCCCATCTATTTTGAGAAATCTTTCAGGGGAGGACGACAGTACAGCGGCCTTCCCAAAATCAAGATATGCTGAAAACGGGGCAGGCGATGTTTCCCTTAATCTAAGATACAGATCGTAGGGAGACATATCAATCTCAGTTGAAAAACGCTGGGAGAGGTTGACCTGATATATATCCCCGGCTGCTATGTATTCCTTGGCCTTCTGGACGGCCTTTATATAGTCTTCCTTAGTGAAGTTGGACTTATAGTGGCCGGTGGCCGGTGGTCGGTGGTCAGTTGATGTAGGGTGGGCTGTGCCCACCGTCTTTAACAGACCAATAACCTCATCCGCCTTGTTTTCAGTGACAGAGACCACATACCCCTTGCCTTCATGGTGATCAAAGGCGATCGAGGTATCATAAAATGCGATATGGCACTCTGGAAAGCCAATGTCATCAATGGTTTTTGAAGGTATCTCCTCTAAGAGGTGAAGCAGGTCGTATGAGAAATAGCCGACCCCGCCCAACAGAAAAGGGATATAATGCTCCGATGCAATGCTGAAACGCTTCAACTCCTCGCCTATGAAATCAAAGGCATTCCCCTGATACCTGTAATTCCCAAAACAGGTCTCTATCTCTACAGTCCTGCCCTTTGAGCGGATTATCTTGTATGGCGATGCCCCAAGGAATGAGTACCTTCCCAGCCCTTTCAGGTCAAAGCTGGAATCCAGAAAGAAAGGATACGGCAGACCTTTGATGCCGGCAAAGGCGTCTAATGGCTTTATGGGGAATGGGATTTCCTTGATGACGGGATGAATAACCATTAAAACCCTATCTTCTTTTTCTTCGGTTCCGGCGGAGTCATCAACTGGCGGATCGCGTCAAAGACGATCTTGAACTGGGCATCATAGTTCTTTTCAAGTTCATTGAGCCTTTTTGCCAGGTCTTTATTGGAGGCTATCATCTCCCGCAGTTTTACAAATGCCCGCATTATGAGGATGTTGACTTCTATGGCTTTTTCACTGCTGAGGACGCTGGAGAGCATTGCTACACCCTGCTCAGTAAAGACGTAGGGAGTATAACGGCGACCACCCCATTGACTTGAGGTGCCAAAATGGAACCTCAAGTTATCCAATTCTTCTTTTGTGAGTTGAAACATGAAATCCGACGGGAAACGCTTTAAATTTCGCTTAACAGCTCTAACTAAATTTTTGGTTTCAACCCCATAAAGCTCTGCCAGATCCCAATCCAGCAGAACCTTCTGACCTCTAAGGAGTAAGATAGAGCTTTCTATTCGTTCAGTAGGAATTAATGATGTCTTTGTCATTCAGCCTCCGGTTCGAAAAAGCTTGTTTTTAAGGTTCCAATTTGGCACCTTAAATCTTGAAGTCACAATTTGTGACCTCAAGATTATAACTTATTGATTTAACTGATCAGAATCTGTGACCACCACTTTTTTAAGGTCGCAAATTGCGACCTTAAACCTCTAAGATCACAAAGCGTGACCTTAAAAGGGCTTGCTTCCCATGGTTGCTAATTCTTTCTTTGCCATAAAACCGCCTGCTTTGGCACCCTTGCTATTTTGTAAAGAGTGTAGACTTGGCCTTATTACTCTTTCATTATTTCAAACATTTCTTCCGTCGCCTTAAGCCAGCCATGCTCTTCCTTAAATATCCTTAAAATTTCATCTTTTGAGATTTTTGATATTTCAACAAGCTTAATAAGGTTGAGTAAATCCAGAGTTCTCACTATCAACACTTTATCATTGACGGCCTTTTTTATTTGTTCTGAGGCTACTAGGAGATCCTTGTCCTTTAGAGAAGTTGCAGCCATCTTAGTATTGATTATTAAAAGCGCTGGGAAGCCAGGTGCCAATCCCTGTCGCTCACGATGACTATCAACTTGATTAATCTGTTCTCTCTGAACGCCTGAATTAACCCCTTTCACCTCTGCAATGGCGATTAATTTACCATTCTGCAAGAGTTTCAAATCTTCTTTATACTCCTCAATCCGAGAAACTTTTATCTGCAAGAAATTTTCTAAAACGTAACCAATGTTCGCCACAAGTGAATCATGACCAAAAATAAGGGCACCCTTGAAATTCTTATATGTGGCGATTTCGGTTTCAATATCAGAAAGAATTTCCTTTTGTTTCTTTAGTTCAGTCAGCAGCCGTTTTTCTTCTTGAAATACGAAATCATGATCTACCCAGGCAGGAATTTCTTGGGCCAATTTAGGAAGAGTAGCAACTATGGCTTTGGCAACTGTATCAAAAAGCTTAACTGTACTTTTTTCATCTTTATCGACAGCGAGACATGGCAGAATAAAAACACTGTCGTTAAAAATCAGCCCAACGAGGCAACTATTACTATTTAGGGTACAAATAGGTTTGATTTGGCTTGCTATACCATATAATTCAAAGTATGCCTGAGTCACACCATAGTCGGCCAAGTATGATTTAAATTCGTCCCTGAATAATTTAAAATGTTTTAATGGTGTTTCATTTTCCTTCCTGCGCCTTTTATCTACACCCAAATCATTTAATAGAACTTTACCCAAGCTGGTATCGTCAGCTTCGTGGCTATAGGACCTGATGTAGTCAGATGTCGTATATTCATCCATAAGCTTATACACCAAAACCCCAATGAAGCCGCCTTTATCCCACAACTTATGTAACTGTTTTACCCTCTTAAGCATCTGCCCTTTATCGGTGCAGAAAATTTTAGGACGATCATAACCCTCGAAAGTATCAGCGAAAAAATCACACCATCATAATCTGATAAATCATCTTCAGTATTAACTTTTCCGAATTTCAATATGTATTGAGAGCTATCAATGGAATCGGCTGGAATTTTGTAGCCTAAGCCTAAAGACTCGGCCCCATAAACCAGTATTTGTTGCCTATTGTCCTTTGCCTTGCTCATAAGTCTAAACTCTCCACTTATTCATACGCTTTTTACTAAATTAAAGCACCTGCTTGATGATGATTATTAACCGCTTTTCTTTCTATACCGTTCACGTGGGCATTTATATGTCTTCACTTCATATACCCCATCTCCGCCAGGCTTACATGGCTCCCGTCACCGATGATTATATGGTCAAGGACCTTTATCCCAAGGAGTTCCCCTGCATCCCTGAGCCTTTTTGTAAGCTCAATGTCCTCGCGACTTGGCGTTGGATCACCGCTGGGGTGGTTGTGGATCAGGATCATGGCAGCAGCCGATTCCTTTATGGCTGGATTAAAGAGTTCGCGAGGGTGGACTATACTTGCGGTTAGGGAGCCTGTGGATATGTCAATTTCTTTAATAACCTTGTTTTTGGAATCAAGGAGTATGGCAAGGAAGCTCTCTTTTTTAACATCCCTCATTGCGGAATGGTAATGCCTGTAAACATCTTCGCTGCATCGAAAAGTATCGCCCGACCGGATTTCCTCTTTGGATACCCGCCTCCCTATTTCAAAGGCCGCCATTATGGTAGCCGCCTTTGCGGGGCCGATCCCCTTTATACCCTTTGTCTTTCTTATTTCGTTAATGCCCGCAGATGAGAGATTTCGTAAGTTCTTAAATTCGGAAAGCAATGTCCTGGCGTGATCTATTGCGCTTTGCTTACTTGTTCCATCTCCTGTCCTGAGTATTATAGCGAGGAGTTCCCCATCAGAAAGCGAGTGGGCGCCTCTCTTCAGTAGTTTCTCTCTTGGCCTCTCATCCTCGGGCCAATCCTTGATGGTTTTGGATGGAGTGTATTCAATCATGGAATAGATCCTTTTTTCCGCAGATTACACAGATTTAAACAGCGCAAAAAAAACTACATTTAACCCTTAAAAACAGTCCCTATTTGTGCTGGCTTTTGTGGCATCTGCGGAATCTGTGGATGAAGCATTTACCCGAACTTGTGCCTCGAAGCCTCCCTGTCATAGGTTATGTCGAAGAACCACTCCAGGATGACCCTTGCTTTCCGGTGAATACCTATGAGATGTCTGAGGTAAATAAGCTTCCATGAGAGCCACCCCAAAAGTCCGGAAAGACCAATGAATCCAAATATGTTGCTCACTGCGGATCTTTCACCAAGAGAGACTATGGAGCCCATATCCCTGTATCTGAAAGGCTTCTTAGACTTACCTTCTATATCATGGACTATATTTTTCACAAGGCATGCCGCCTCCTGTACCGCCACCTGGCCTGTCTGGGGAAGGGGATAATCGTGACCTTTTGCCTGAAATGCTGCACAGTCTCCAATGGCATAAACACCGGGATGATTGAGGACGCTCAGGTATTCATCAACCTTTACCCTTCCGATCCTGTCCTTTTCCAGATTAAGGTCATCAAGGAGTTCGTTGCTCTTCACTCCTGCCGCCCACACGAGGGTAGATGTATCTACTCTCCTGGGGTTCTGACCCCCTATTTCGACATGTTTCTTTTCAAGCCCCAGGACCGGTGAATCTACCATTATCTCTATCTTCATCTCATCCAGGGTCTTCCTGGCGTCCCTCCTTATATTCTCGGCAGAAAAGGGAAGAATGTCATGCCCTGCCTCCACAAGGATAAGACTGGGGTCCTCTTTCTTGATGTTTTCAAAGTTTCCAATCAGGGTATGAAATATCCAGTCATGGAGTTCCGTAATAAACTCGATTCCAGTCGGTCCGGCGCCCGCCACCACAAAGGTCAGTACCCGCTTCCTTATCTCAGGGTCTTCCAGGTGGTCTGCAATCTCAAAGGCCCTGGATACATGCTCCCTTATCTTGACGGCATCCTCCAGCGAATATAAAGGCAGGGCAAAATCTTGCACTCCTGGAATCTTATAAAAATTCGGCTGGCCCCCGACAGCCAGGACAAGGTAATCGTAATCAAGCTTCTTCCTCTTCAATGGTTTAAATATCTTGCCGCTGATATCGAACTCGTCCAGGTTCATATCTTTGACCTTGGTGCATGATGAGCATTCGCTGCAAATCAGGATTTTTTTATTTTTCAGGTCTATTCTCTGGACAAAACCTTCAACAAAGGAAAAGTTGCGTCCTCTCGCGACCGTCCTGATCGGCTGAATTATGTGGGTTGGGTCTACCGAACCTGTGGCCACTTCATGGAGCATGGGCTTGAAGAGGTGATACCTGTTTCCATCAACCAGAGTGATTTCAATGTCGGGTCTTTTTTTAAAACGCCGCGACAGGTTTATAGCTGTAAATATCCCGGCGAACCCGGCGCCAAGGATTATTATCTTCTTCTTTTCAAGGGTTTGCATAAGCTAAAGATAGCGGAAAACTATCTCTTTAGCAAGGGATTCCAGGTGAAATACACTGGTTCAACTTAAACGGTGAGGTTAAAGTTACCTAAATAATTGATCTACAGATTGTCGATGAACTCTTCTCAATGCAGAAGGAAGACCAGAGACACGTAGACACAGAGAACTACTATAACAAACAATAGGCAAAAACCAGTACAAGATTGTCTCTCCTTATTTTTCTTGGCCTCTGCTGTTTAAATACGCTCTGCGCTTATATATGATAGGTATAGCTGAAACTATGACGACAAGGATCAGCCCTATCACAAACTCCTTTGATACGTTCCCTTTCAAAAGTCCAAGCAGAGAGCTCGAAAATACAATGTAGGCAACAACTCCAGGCAGCATGAAGATGAATGACGCAAAAAAATAATGGCTGAACCTTATCCTGGTAAGACCAAAGGCATAGTTCAGCATGTTGAATGGGAAGAGTGGAATGAGGCGCGTAAAGGCCACTATCTTCCACCCTTGCCGATCCACCTCTGCGTCCAACTCCCTCCACCTATCCTTTAGCATCGCCTCCACCCAGCCCCTTCCCAGGTACCTCGAAATCAGAAAGGCTATGGATGCCCCTATGGTGGCGCCAATGGATGTATAGATGGTGCCGCCAACTGGCCCGAAAAGGACCCCTCCTGCCACCGTGATAGGGACTCCTGGGAGCATTAAGGATGGGGCGATGCTGTAAAAGAGTATGTATGCAATCGGCCCCCATGCGCCGTAAGAGGATATCCATGTCCTGAGCCTTTCCTGATCCAGATACTGGTCAAGCCCGGATAGCTTTATGGATACAATGGATGCAATGATGAATGCGATCAGAAGGAAGAACTTTATTTTGTTACCCATGGCCCCAATATTTAATTAAATAGAGATGCTTGTCAAGCGGAACAAAATTGTTGACAAGACATATCATAGTTGCTAAATTGTGCAACAATGAAACTAATATCGGGAGATGGTATGAAAAGTAAAGAGATCTATGAAATACACGCCAGTATATGTCAGTGTCTGGCAAATCCCAAACGCCTTGAGGTGATAAATACTCTCCGGGATAAGGAGATGCCGGTTACAGAAATGGCTGAGAAGATGGGGATCACAAAGGCAAATCTCTCTCAGCACCTGGCCATCATGAGGGATAAAGGGATATTGAAAAGCAGGAGGGAGGGAACAAATATATATTACTCCTTGGCAAACCCGAAGGTCATCCAGGCATGCGACATCATGAGGGAAGTGCTTTTTGAGCATCTGAAAGAGAGGGAAAGACTTGTAAGGAGTAAGGCGTAACTCCCCCAGCCCCCTCTTAAGATAAGAGGGGGTGCCGTCAGGCGGGGGCGTTATGTAAAATCGGAGGTAAAAATGTCCCATGACTTTTCAAAAGAATTCTTTGCAGAGTACCATGCCTCTGTATTTGAGGCACTGGGGGAGGATGCCAATAAATACAATGTCAAGATCGGCACCCTCCTTGCCACCCGCTGGCTTAAAAAGATGGAGGAGGTTCCACGCACCAGCGAGGAATTTAAGAAGGCCATTGAGGTATACTTCAGCAGTGCTTTCATATTTTCCGACGTCGCAGAAATGACTTTCAATGACGATGGAACAGCGCATCTTTATGTCAAAGGGTGTGACATATGTCCCGGCAATGAAATTCTCAGAAATATGGGAGCCAAGGGCTGCTGTCCCATCTGCCACATGGTCAAGTCTGCTATGGGGAGGACGCTGAAGAAAAAGGTCGAACTCACAGGGAGCGAAAAGCCGGGGCCAGTCGGGGAGTGTTATCTGAAATACAAATTGTAAACAGGAGGTTTCTAATGAGGAGGATTACATTTTATATGCTTTGCTTCACTTACCTTGTCCTTGTCTTGCCGCTTGCAGCAAAGGCTGAGACGGCTGAGGAGGCGATGAAGAACTCTCAGGGCGCCTTCCTTTATGCGGGTGATGACATGAAGGCCCGTGTGGTGATGAAGCTTGTTGCGAAGGATGGAAAGGAGAGGATGCGCGAGATGACCATGCTCAGGAAGGACTTTGAGGAAGGTGGAGACCAGAAGTATTTTATTTACTTCTACCTGCCAGCCGACGTCAGGAACATGTCGTTCATGGTCTGGAAATATCCTAAGAAGGATGATGACAGATGGATATTCATCCCTGCCCTGAATATGGTGAGAAAGATTGCGGCATCGGATAGGAGGTCGAGCTTTGTGGGCTCCGACTTTACCTATGAGGACATCTCAGGAAGGGACATCGAGGATGATAACCACTCTATCGCAAAAGAGGAAAAGGTTGGAGACAGGGATTGCCTCGTTATTAAGAGCGTCCCGAAGGATGAGAAGGGTACAGACTATTCCTACAAGCTCTCCTGGGTTGACAAGGAGAGATGGCTGCCTCTCAAAGAGGAGTATTACAGCAAGAAGGGAGACTTGCAGAAGGTTTTTACCGCCGATGAGGTGAAAGAGGTTTCCGGCATCTTTACAATCACAAAGAGGACAATGAAGAACATGGAAAACGGCCACAGGACAGAGGTCTCTTTTGAGAAGACCGAATATAACATTAAGATAGAGGACGGGTTGTTTACCGAGAGGTCCCTCAAGAATCCGCCAAAGAGGTGGGTAGAATGAAAAAGTGGCCAGTGGTCAGTGGTCAGTGGTCAGAAAGGCAGGGTTTATTATTCCCATTCATATTTACCATCTTTTTTCTGCTCACTGCTCACGTTTCACGATTCACGACAACAGCATATGCCCTTGATATACACGGCTTTATTCAGGGGAACTATGCAGCAAGGGTGACGGGGGATGACCCTGTAGGCCAGAATGGGAGCGACTATTTGCTCTCTGAAGAAAGGCTCCAGCTTGAGCTGACCGAGCGTTCAAAGGACGGGAGCGCATCTTTCTTTATTAAGTCGGACTTTTTCAGGGATGGGGTTGCCGGAACGGATGACATGGAGGTAAGAGAGGGGTATATAAACTATACAAAAGACCTGCTCGATCTCAGGGTCGGCAGGCAGATCATCACATGGGGTACGGGTGACCTGATGTTCATAAATGATGTATTACCTAAGGACTACGGCGCTTTCTTCTCAGGCAGGCCGATGGAATACTTGAAGGCCCCGGTGGATGGGGCAAAGGTGGAGATCACGACTGATGCCATTTCTGCTGAGATAGTTGCCATCCTGACATTCGAGGCCAACAGGCTTCCTGACCCAACAAGGTTCTACTTGTATAACCCTTTTTCATCGGCAGCATCTATAACCACTATGACCAAGAAGCCCGGCGGCAGGATCGGCGATACAGAGCTTGCCATGAGGCTATTCCGTTACATCGGCTCGACGGACGTCTCGTTTTATGCATATAAAGGCTTTTACAGGATGCCGGGAATGAGGGTTGACAGCATGACAAGCCCAACTACCCTTACTTACTTCTATCCGGAACTGACTGTTTATGGTGGAAGTATAACCGGTAACCTTTTCGGAGGGGTGGCAAATATCGAAGGCGGATATTATGACTCAGTTAAAGATAGGGCCGGGGACGACCTGACGATAGAAAACTCAAAATGGAAGTTCTTAGTGGGCTACAAGAAAGAGATCGGGTCGGAGCTTACCGCCGGGATTCAGTATTACACGGAGATAATGGACGACTACGGAAACTATGAAAGCACCCTCCCTTCCGGTTTCCCGAAAGAAGAGAGGGTCAGGAACTATGCGACTCTCAGGCTCACAAAGATGCTCATGTATCAGACGCTCAGGCTCTCGTTCTTCGGGATATACTCCCCCTCTGACGAGGACTACCTTCTGAACCCCGAGGCCATGTACAAGCTCTCGGACGAGCTTTCATTTACTTTGGGCGGGAATATCTTCGGAGGAAAGAAGGAGTTCGCCATGTTCGGCCAGCTTGAGAAGAACGATAACGTCTATGCAAATCTGAGGTATCAGTTTTGAGAAAGTCATAAAAACTTAAAATCTACCGCAGAGGCGCAGAGACGCGGAGAGAAACATACTGTAATTAAAGAGCTTTTCTCAGCGCCTCCGCGTCTCTGCGGTGAAAAGCTGACCTTAGATTTCATCAGTTTCAGGAGGATTACATGAAGAAGTTTTCGCTCGTTGAATTTTCAGTAAACCGTCCCCGCCTGGTAGTGGCCCTGGCTGCTATTATCACGCTTGCCTTTCTGACCCAGTTCCCGAAGATACGGACAGACACCAATCCGAAGAACATGCTCCCTGAGACATCGGATGTAAGGGTCTGGAACAGCGAGGTGGAAAAGACATTCGGCCTTTACGAGGACATGATAGCCCTCGGCATAAGGAACGAAAGTGGGGTGCTGAACAAGGAGACCCTCGAAAAGATAGACCGGATCACCTCTGAGGTAGTCAAGCTGAAGGGTGTTGCATCAAGGGACGTAACGAGCTTCACGACCATAGACAACGTCACTATTGAAGGGGAGACGCTGAATGTAAGACCCCTCATGTCAATCCCTCCGAAGACGGATGAAGAGGTCGGGGCCTTGAGAAAGGCCTTATTTGACAACCGGATGTTCATCAACCGGATTATCTCAAAGGACGAAAAGACAACGGCGATCTTCATCCCCCTTGAGAAAGGTGCTGACGGGAAGGAGATAGCAGACAGGCTGAAGGAGATCGTGGGGAAGGAAAAAGGAGACGAAGAATACTACGTCGCAGGCGACCCGGTGGCAAGGGACACATTCGGCGCTGAGATGTTCAAGCTTATGTCGGTCTTTGCCCCGATCGCTGGCGCTGTGATGCTGCTTGTCAGATACCTCATGTTCAGAGACTTCTTCCTGTCAGTCACACTGATGATGGATGCCATGATCAGCATAGTCTGGAGCATGGGTCTCCTGATCGCCCTGGGTTTTCCGGTTCATATCATGAGTTCGATGGCCCCTGTCTTCCTGATGGCCATTGCAACGGACAGCGTACACATATTCAATGAGTTTTACTTCCGCTACAGGGAGAAAAAGGACAAGCGGGCTGCAATTATTGAGACGATGCATGCGGTTGGCAGGCCTGTGCGCTATACTGCCATGGCAACTGCGGCAGGGTTTGCGGTGCTGCTCTTTATGAGCATTATACCTGTCAAGGTCTTTGGCGGGGTCGTGGCGTTCGGCACCGTTGCCCTGAGACTGCTGAGCTTCAGCTTCATACCTGCCATGTTCACCTTTGTAAAGGCCGATAAGATGGAGGCCGCCTCCATGAGTGAAGACGCTGATAGCGGGAGGAGCTCGCAGATACTCAAGGCCCTTGCCGGGTTCGGAGCTCACAGGCCTAAAGCCACGCTTTATGCAGGCCTTGTCCTCCTTGTGATCGCAATCATCGGACTTACGAAGATCACTGTGAACAACAATATGGTGGAGTGGTTCAGCAGTAAGAGCGAGATACGGACCGCAGACCGCATCATGAACGAATCCCTTGGAGGGACCTCTCTCTCCTATGTCGTTACCATATCTTCCGAAGATGACTTTATAAAGACGCCTGAGGCTATGAGGCATATAGAAGGATTACAGAGGCACTTAGAAACCCTTCCTGTTGTAGGGAAGACCGCATCTGTCGCAGATTATGTTAAGAGGATAAACAGGGTACTGCATAATGACGACCCGGCCTTTGACAAGGTTCCTGACTCAAAGGACGAGATAGGCCAGTTTCTCTTCCTGTTCAGCATGTCGGCAAAGCCCGCAGACCTCGATAACGTGGTAGACTACCAGTTCAGGAAGGCTAATATCTGGGTGCAGCTCAAGACCTGGGATGTCCAGGCCATGAGGGATGTGATAAAGGCTGTGGAAGAATATAAGGCGGCCCACCCGATACAGATGGAACTAAAACCCGCTGGGACGGCTTATTTCAACCTTGTCTGGAACGACGAGGTGCTTTGGGACATGGTCAAGGGATTTATTATTGCCCTCATTGCAGTCTTCGTCATCCTTGTCTTCAACTTCAGGTCTGTGAAGTGGGCAATAATAGGCTATATACCGCTTTTGTTTACGATACTCCTTATATACGGGGTTGTTGGTTTCATAGGGAAGGACTTTGACATGCCGATATCGGTATTATCATGCCTCTCCCTTGGAATGGCAGTGGATTTTGCGATACACTTCATAAGCAGGTTCAAACAGCGGCTTGCGGAGCAAGGTTCTGGAGAATCGGTCACTGGCGCATTACTCTGGACTGCGGCAAGGCCCGGTAAAGGGATAATGAGGAATGCCATCCTGTTTGCCTCTGCATTCTCCGTGATGCTCTTTGCGCCCCTCACGCCGTATGTCACGGTTGGGGCATTTATCGCGAGCATGATGACCCTTAGCGCCCTGTTTACCATAATATATCTCCCGGCGCTGATAGTGCTTTTTCAAAAAAGACTTGTGTAAAAATATGAGGGACGGATTGAAATGGAATCCTGAAGAATACGATGCTTGGTACAAAACTTCTCTCGGAGCCCTTTCTGACAAACTTGAAAAGGACGTTGTCTTCTCGTTGATTGAAATAAAACACGGAGATGCAGCCCTTGATGTTGGATGCGGAACAGGGAATTACACCATTGGGCTGGCAAAATTAGGAGCAGATGTTGTCGGGATTGACAGCTCGGAAGAGATGGTGGGGTGGGCAAGGCGGAAGGCTGAAGGCGAGAGGCTGAAGGTGTTTTTTCAGGTTGCTGATGCAATAAAGCTGTCTTTTCCTGACGATTCCTTTGACTTGGTTGTTTCCAATGGCCTGTTATGCTTTTTAAAAGAGCCTGAAAAGGCATTGATGGAGATGCACAGGGTTCTTAAGCCCGGTGGAAGGCTGATTGTAGGCGTCTTAAACAAATGGTCGCCGTGGGCCTTGTTCAGGAGGATAAAGGGGCTCTTCAAGGACACGATATACAACCATGCCCATTTTATCTCACCACCGGAGCTTGAAGGGCTTATAGGAGGGGCAGGCTTTGAGGTAAAAGAGACCAAGTCCTGCCTTTTCTTCTTTCCGATAAACAATAGGGTATACTTAAAAATAGCAGAGCAGTTTGAAAGGTTGGATAGGAGATTGATACCAAAAACAGGGGCGTTCCTGGCGGTATCGGCAGTGAAGCAAAAATAGGAGGACTTATGTCACAGATCGTTGTTTTGGGAGGTGGTTTTGGTGGTGTTGTTGCCGCTACGGAGTTGAGAAAGAAGCTTGGGAAAGAGCACAAGATAATCATTATTGATAAAAAACAGGATCACCTTTTTACCCCATCCCTTCTCTGGCTCATCGTTGATGAAAGAAAACCGGAAAAGATTCAGAGGAGCCTGAATGTCCTTAATAAAAAAGGGATAGAATATCTGAATGCAGATGTTCAAAAAATAAACCCTGTAAAAAAGACGGTTATAACCTCTACCGGAGAGCTGATCTACGATTACCTCATTATCTCCCTCGGAGCTGAAATTGTAAGAGATATAATGCCAGGATACAGGGATGGAATAAACTTCTATTGCCTCAAAGGGGCGGAGGTTCTAAGGGATGAACTGAAGAGGTTTGAAGGCGGCAAGGTCGCTGTCGTTATCGCCTCAACCCCATTCAAGTGCCCTGCAGCCCCTTACGAGGCGGCATTCCTTATAGATGCCTATCTTGTCAAGAGAGGGATAAAGGATAAGACAGATATCGCTATATATACCCCAGAAACATTGCCTATGCCTGTGGCTGGTCCAGTCCTTGGCAGCGCGGTAAAGGAGATGCTTGAAAGGCGGGGAATCTCATTTAATCCTGGAAGAAAACTTATCTCCATGGAAGGCAAGGAATTGAGTTTTGAGGGTGGAGAAAGAGTAAAGGCCGATCTGATAGCCTGGATTCCTCCCCACAGAGCCCCGGCAGTAGTAAAGGACTCTGGCCTTACCAATGAGTCAGGATGGATACCTATTGACGGAAAGACCATGAAGACGCAGTTTGATGGCGTCTACGCCATAGGAGATATCACAGCCAACAAGCTCCCGTCAGGGATGATGCTCCCCAAGGCCGGCGTTTTTGCTCACGGTCAGGCAGAAGTGGTAGCCCACAATATAGCAGTGGAAATTAAGCAGACCGGGGAACTGAAAGAGTTTGACGGTCAGGGCTCCTGCTTCCTTGAATTAGGTCACGGTTATGCCGGGTTTGCCTCAGGAAATTTTTATGCCGACCCAAAGCCTGTAGTGATTCTGAAAAATCCCGGGAAGATGTGGCACTGGGGAAAGGTCGCCTTTGAAAAGTGGTGGCTGTGGAAGTGGTTTTAGTGGGAAGAGTTTGATGCCAGATATGTTCTATGGTAAATTTTATAAAAATATAGATTCAATAGATTCACAGGAGATCTTATGCAGAAAGGTTTTATTGCATTAACATTGGGACTTTTAATCCTGCCGGTCAGCATTTGGGCTGACGAGGCACTGGAAGAAAGAAGGGCCAGCGCCATTACAGCGGCTGACGAGATCATCAACATGCGAAGCTCTCTGGCCCAGGCCTTTATAAAACCCGACATGGAGATTACTGAGGGAACCTTTAAGAATGTCTGCGGCGCCGTGGGCAAGAGGGTGAAGGAGATTTCCGAAAAGGAAGGCTTCAAGATAAGACATGCTGCAGTAAGGAACAGGAACCCCAACTTTGCCGCAAGACCTGACGAGGTCAAGATCCTTGAAACATTCGACAAGGACAGGGATATGAGGGAGGTATGGGATACGGTAGAGATGGAGGGGAAGAGATACAACAGATACATGAGGCCAATATTCGTAGAAGCCGCATGTATGGCCTGCCATGGCCCAAAGGACAAAAGGCCTCAGTTTATAGTAGAGAAGTACCCGAACGACAAAGCATTTGACTTTAATGTAGGAGACCTCAGAGGGATGATAGAGGTGATGTTTCCTGCACCACAATAACAGGCATCAGGGAATCTGCTTCGCCTAAAATAGACCCTCCTGTTTTGCTAAAAACAAAACCCCTTGACCAAACCAGCCAAAAATGATAGCTAATTATGTTGCCGTACAAACTTTCTTTACAGATTCATTATTGTTGGGAGGACGGAAATGGTCATAGGCGTCATAGGTGGAAGCGGTCTTTATGAGATGGAAGGGCTCACGGGTGTCAGGGAGGTAACGCTGCATACCCCCTTCGGAGAGCCTTCCGACGCATATATAACAGGTAGTCTCGGGGGGATAGAGATGGTATTCCTGCCAAGGCACGGACGCGGGCACAGGTTTCTCCCAACGGAGGTGAACTACAGGGCCAATATCTATGGCATGAAGAAGCTGGGGGTGGACAGGATCATCTCCGTCAGCGCAGTAGGGAGCATGAAGGAAGAGATAGAGCCAGGGCACATTGTAATCCCTGACCAGTTCTATGACCTCACAAAACACAGGAAGAGCACCTTCTTTGGCGACGGGGTGGTGGCCCATGTCGGTTTTGCCGATCCTATATGCCATGACCTCTTTGAGACCCTTGCTGGTGCCGGGAAAAAGGCGGGGGCAACGGTTCACAAAGGCGGGACATATATCTGTATGGAGGGGCCCCAGTTTTCTACAAGAGCCGAGTCAAGGATATACAGGAAGTGGGGCGTTGACGTAATAGGGATGACCAACGCCACAGAGGCGAAGCTGGCAAGGGAGGCCGAGATATGCTATGCGACCCTGGCCCTTTCAACAGATTACGACTGCTGGCATGAGACAGAGGAGGATGTGACAGTAGAGGCAGTGATAGCTGTTTTAATGAAGAATGTGGAGACTGCCAAAAAGATAATAAAAGAGGCAGTGACTATGATGCCTGCGAAAATCGGATGCCGATGCAGCGAGGCCCTGAAAAACGCCATCATGACGAAGGCAGAGCTGATACCAGAGAAGACAAAGAAGGATATGGATCTGATAATTGGAAAATATATAAAGGCATAACTCCCCCCAACCCCCTCTTAATTTAAGAGGGGGTGCCGAAGGCGGGGGCGTTACTCTGTCACTCTGTGGTTAATCATTTATTGGAGGCTAAAGATGAGCTTATTGGTTGTTGGATCAGTTGCATTTGATTCCGTAGAAACCCCGTTTGGCAAGGCGGAGGAGGTACTCGGTGGTTCTGCTACTTATTTCTCCACTGCCGCCAGTTTCTTTACAGATGTAAAGCTGGTAGCTGTGGTGGGAGAGGACTTCCCTGATGAGCACGTGGATTTCCTGAAGAGCAGGGAGATAGACGTAAATGGGCTCCAGAAGGCAAGCGGGAAGACCTTTCGCTGGAAAGGGAGGTACGACTTCGACCTGAACCAGGCCCATACCCTTGATACGCAGCTTAACGTCTTTGCATCGTTCAAGCCTCAGATACCGGAAGGATATAAGGATGCAGAGTATGTATTCCTTGCCAACATTGACCCTGTCCTTCAACTGGAGGTTTTGAAGCAGGTAAAGAAGCCGAAGCTTGTGGCTTGTGATACAATGAACTTCTGGATAGAGGGGAAAATCAATGAGCTTAAGGAAACCCTGAAGCATGTGGATATCCTCACAATAAATGAGGGAGAGGCCAGGGAACTGTCAAAGGAGGCCAATCTTGTCAAGGCCGCAAAGACCATCCTTTCCTTTGGGCCTAAGACCCTTATAGTAAAAAGAGGGGAGTATGGCTCCCTGATGTTCTCGGATACAGGGATATTTGCTGCCCCTGCCTATCCTCTGGAGTCCGTATTCGACCCAACGGGCGCTGGCGACAGCTTCGCAGGCGGATTCATGGGGTATCTGTCAAATACGGGAAATTTGGCTGACGGAAATATCAGACAGGCCATAATATTTGGAAGCGTCATGGCCTCATTCAACGTGGAGGAGTTCAGCCTTAACAGGATGAAGACCCTGACTTACGCTGAAATAGAGCAGAGGTACAAGTCGTTTAAGAGTCTTACGCATTTTGAAGATTTATAAGAAAGATGCTTTTTGTGCTTCGACAGGCTCAGCACGAACGGAGTAATATAATACCCCGGTCACCCTGAGCTTGTCGAAGGGTAAGTTTAGGAGATACATTGACACAAATAGAAAATGCACGTCAGGGCATAGTGACGGAGGAGATAAAAAAAGCCGCGCTCTCAGAGGGGGTGTCCGCAGATTTCATCAGAGATGGCGTTGCCAAAGGGAATATTGCCATATGCAGGAACAAAAAGCATAATATAGAGCCCCTTGCCATAGGGAGGGGTTTGAGGACAAAGGTAAATGCCAATATTGGCACTTCCGGCGACAGCTCCGACCTCTCTGTTGAGCTTGAAAAGCTCAGGGTCGCTGTTAAGGCAGGGGCCGATGCAGTGATGGACCTCTCTACCGGCGGGTCTCTTGACGATATAAGGAAGGAGATCATAAAGCAGTCGCCTGTGACCATAGGGACGGTCCCAATCTACTCCGCTGTTGTAGAGCTGAACCAGAGAGGTAAGACCTTCATCGACATGACTTCTGATGACCTGTTTAAGGCCATTGAAAAGCACGCGGAAGACGGAGTTGATTTCATTACTGTCCACTGCGGCGTTACCCGATCCTCTATTGAAAGGCTTGATAACGAAGGGCGACTGATGGACATAGTCTCCAGGGGCGGCTCCATGACGGCTGCCTGGATGGCTAAGAACGGGAAAGAAAATCCCTTGTATGAACAGTACGACAGGCTCCTCGATATCGCGAGGGAGTATGAACTGGTCCTTTCCCTGGGCGACGGACTCAGACCCGGCTCTATAGTTGATGCAACTGACAGGGCACAGATACACGAGCTTATAACCCTCGGAGAGTTGACCCAGCGCGCATGGGACAAAGGTGTGCAGGTGATGGTGGAAGGCCCAGGCCATGTCCCCCTCGACCAGATAGAGGCGAATATTCTGCTTCAGAAAAGATTATGTCACGGTGCTCCTTTCTATGTCCTGGGCCCACTTGTCACAGACATAGCCCCCGGGTATGACCATATAACCTCAGCCATAGGCGGGGCCATTGCAGCCCGGGCAGGGGCCGACTTCCTATGCTATGTCACGCCGTCTGAACACCTGAGGCTTCCGGATATTGATGATGTCAGGGAAGGGATCATAGCCTCCAGGATTGCGGCACATGCCGGTGATATTGCAAAAGGCGTAAAGGGCGCCCTGGATAAGGATATTCAGATGTCGAAGTACAGGAAGGCCCTTGACTGGGAGGGTCAGATAAAGACCTCCATTGACCCTGAAAAGGCCAGGAGATTGAGGGAGAGCGCCAAGCCTGCAGAATCGGATGTTTGTACAATGTGTGCTGCGCTATGCGCTATAAAAGTCTCAAGTGAGAGGTGCTGAAATGAAGATCAAAGATATCCTTGCAAAGAAAGAACTGTGTATCTCCTTCGAGTATTTCCCACCGAAGACCCTGGAGGCGGAAAACCAGCTCCTCGAAACGGCCCAGACCCTCAACTCCTACAACCCGAAATATGTCTCCGTGACATACGGAGCAGGCGGAAGCACCCGCGAGGGGACAAGGAGGATAGTAAAGAGGGTCATGGATGAGACGGGGATCACAACTATGCCTCACCTTACCTGCGTGGGCTCCACAAAGGATGACATCCGAGCCATCCTTGATGATTATAATAGCATTGGCGTGGAAAATGTCCTTGCCATGCGGGGCGACCTCCCCGCAGGGATGACTGAGATAGCCCCTGAATCCGGCGGTTTCCAGCATGCCTCAGACCTGGTCAGTTTTATTAAGCCTATGAAACACTTCTCCATAGGAGTGGCGGTATATCCGGAGGGGCACATACAGACAAAGAGCATCGAAGAGGATATAAAATATACCAAGCTCAAGGTTGATAATGGGGCGGACTTCGGTATCACCCAGATGTTCTTTGATAACAGGTATATGTATGACTTCATGGAGAGGGCGGAAAAGGCGGGCATCAAGATCCCCATGATCTGCGGGATCATGCCTGTTGCCAAGTACGACCAGATAAAGAAGTTCTGCTCTCTGTGCAGGACAACCATTCCAAAGGCGCTGGAAGATGAACTGAGCAAGGCAAACGGCCCGGAGGATGAGATGAAGAGGGGTATGGACTATGTCGGCAGACAGGTACATGACCTGATGGCCAACGGCTTCAAGTACTTCCACATCTTCACCCTGAACAGGGTAGATGTGACCGCAACACTCATGAACAACATGGGGATAAAGCCCTCTTCGGTTTAGACCAAAATAGCCGGGGCCCATAAAGCCCCACTCCCCTGGCTGGTTTCGCTCCCCATAACACCTTCTTTACCTTTACTTTAGCGCACTTATCGTGTAACCTGTTTTATTCATTATGGCTGATAAGATCATCATAAAGGGTGCCAGGGAGCACAATCTAAAGAACATTGACGTGGAGATCCCGAGGGATAAACTTGTTGTTATAACGGGTCTTTCCGGTTCAGGGAAGTCCTCCCTTGCCTTTGACACCATATACGCCGAGGGTCAGAGGAGGTATGTGGAGTCCCTATCCGCCTACGCCCGCCAGTTCCTTGAACAGATGGAGAAGCCTGATGTGGATTCCATTGAGGGACTGTCCCCGGCCATATCCATAGAGCAAAAGACCACATCAAAGAACCCCCGCTCCACCGTTGGGACCGTTACTGAGATATACGACTACCTGAGGCTTCTCTTTGCCAGGGTAGGGAAGCCTTTCTGCTACCAGTGCGGGAAAGAGATAGCATCCCAGACCATCTCCCAGATGGTGGATCAGCTCCTGGCACTCCCTGAAGGGAGCAGGGTGAACCTCTATGCCCCGGTAGTGAGAAGCAGGAAGGGGGAGTATAAGAAGGAGCTTTACCAGTTCAGGAAGGACGGGTTCATGCGGGCCAGGATAAACAAGAAGGTCATAGACCTTTCCGAGGATATAACCCTCGACAAGAACAAGAAACACGACATAGATGTCATGGTGGACAGGGTTGTGATAAAGGAGGGTGTCGCAGGCAGGGTTGCAGAGGCCTTCGAGACAGCCCTTAGGCTTGCTGACGGGATAGCTAGGGCAGAGGTCGTTGGCGACAGGGAGATCCTTTTCAGCGACAAGTTCGCATGTATTGAGTGTGGGATAAGCTACCCTGAGATAACCCCCCGCCTCTTCTCATTCAATAACCCTAACGGGGCATGCCCGGCATGCGATGGCCTGGGAAGCAAGCTGGAGATGGAGCCGGAGCTTGTTGTCCCGGATAAGGGGCGTTCCATAAGGGAAGGGGCAATAGTCCCCTGGGAGAGGAGGCAGTCTTCTTACTTCCATCAGATGCTTGAATCGCTGGCTGCTCATTATGGGATAGACATCTTCAAGCCGTTCAGGTCGCTCCCAAAAAAACATCAGGATGTAATCCTTTACGGCTCAGGGGAAGAGGAGATCAAGTTTCATATTGAAGAGGAGGGGCGGAAGTTCTCTTACAAGAAGACATTTGAAGGGGTGATCCCTGAACTCCAGAGGAGGTACCTGGAGACAGATTCTGAATATGTCAGGGAGGAGATTGAGCGGTTCATGGGGAGCAGCCCCTGCCCGACGTGCCAGGGTAAACGGCTCAGGAAGGAATCTTTATTCATAAAGGTTGAGGGAAGGGACATCTCGGAGGTTGTTTCGTTATCTATATCCGGCGCCCTCGATTTCTTTAAAGCCCTGAAGCTGAGCGAAAGAGACAGGACAATTGCTGAGAGGATCATAAAGGAGATAAGGGAAAGGCTCGGGTTCCTCATCCATGTGGGGCTGGACTACCTGACCCTGGACAGGGCTGCAGGGACGTTGTCCGGCGGAGAGGGGCAGAGGATAAGGCTTGCGACCCAGATAGGGTCATCCCTTGTCGGAGTCCTTTACATCCTTGACGAACCCTCCATAGGTCTTCACCAGAGGGACAACAAGAGGCTCCTCGACTCTCTAATGAGGCTCAGGGACATAGGGAACACCGTCCTTGTGGTGGAGCATGACGAGGAGACGATCCTTGAGGCGGACTATGTGATAGATATGGGGCCCGGGGCAGGTGTGAACGGAGGGAGTATTGTGGCCCAGGGGACACCTGTGGAGATAATGAATAATGACGACTCCCTTACCGGAAGGTTCCTCTCAAGAAAGGAGATGATACATCTACCAGAGAAAAGGAGGGCTCCGAAGAAAAAGGCGATAAGGATCTTAGGCGCCAAAGGAAACAACCTTAAATCTGTGGATGTATCCATACCTATAGGGCTTTTCACATGCGTTACAGGGGTCTCAGGGTCAGGGAAGAGCACCCTTGTGGTGGACACCCTTTACAGGGCGCTCTCCCAGAGGTTTTACGGAAACAGGGAGAGGGCCGGTGAATACGAAAAGATTGAGGGGCTTGAGTATATAGACAAGGTAATAGATATAGACCAGGCGCCAATAGGAAGGACCCCAAGGTCCAACCCAGCGACCTACTCAGGCCTCTTTACCCATATAAGGGATCTGTTCGCCGCCCTCCCTGAGTCCAAGGTCAGGGGATATAAGGCCGGGAGGTACTCTTTTAATGTAAAGGGCGGAAGGTGTGAGGCATGCGCAGGGGACGGGATCGTAAAGATAGAAATGCACTTCCTCCCGGACATATATGTGACATGCGAGGTATGCAGAGGGAAGAGGTATAACAGGGAGACCCTGGAGGTGAGATACAAGGGTAGGAATATAGCTGAGATCCTTGATATGACGGTGGATCAGGCCCTTCCTATGCTTGAAAACATCCCTCCTATAAAGACTAAGCTCAAGACCTTGCAGGAAGTGGGGCTTGGATATATAAAACTCGGCCAGTCTGCAACTACGCTGTCCGGCGGAGAGGCCCAGCGGGTAAAACTTGCCAAAGAGCTTTCAAAGAGGGGAACAGGAAGGACTCTTTACATTCTGGACGAGCCAACCACTGGCCTGCACTTTGCGGACATAAAGAAGCTCCTGGAGGTCTTGCATGCCCTTTGCGATGCAGGAAACACCATCCTCGTCATAGAGCACAACCTGGATGTTATAAAGACATCTGACCACATAATTGACTTGGGGCCTGAGGGAGGCGCCAATGGTGGCATGATAATTGCTTCAGGTACTCCTGAGGAAGTGGCTGTGACAAAGGGCTCTTATACAGGCGAGTATCTGAGTAAAGTCCTATATTAATAGATAAAAAGGGGTTGCTTTTGGATGATAGATGGAATATAGTTGGTTTTTTTCTGTATCATAGGCTGTATCAGGAGGTATGGATATGAAAAAAAATATGCTGGCCCTTGTTGTTTCCCTTACGATCTTAATCCCGAATATTATTCAAGCAGACCAGTCCCAGACTGTATTAGACCAGAAGATAGAGGTTGCAGATTCTGCACAGATTATCGATGCAGCAGATACAGCACAGATCCCGGATGATACGCAGATAGTTGTTATCGTTAACCCGACCCCCGAACAAATTTTGTCCTTAGATAAGCAGATTTTGTCACCTGAGACCATAATAGATGAAGGGACGCAGGAAGAGACCTCCTTGGTTGAAGAAGTCGAGGAAATAGAAGTCCCTGTTTTAGCCACCTTTGACATACCCATGACCATGAATGAAAAGGTCGAGATATATATTCACTATTTCACAAACAGGATCAGAGATAAATTCTCTACATGGCTGGGCCGCTCCGAAATGTACCTTCCTATGATGAAAAAGACCTTCAGAGAGAAGGGGCTTCCTGAGGACCTTACATACTTGGTACTTATTGAGAGCGGGTTCAACAACAAGGCTTACTCGAGGGCGAAGGCTACCGGCCAGTGGCAGTTTATGAAGGGCACAGGAAAGAGATATGGCCTCAGGATTGACAGATGGATAGACGAAAGGCGAGACCCTGAAAAGGCCACGGAGGCCGCTGCAGAATACCTTGGCGATCTTTACGGTCTGTTTAACGATTGGCACCTGGCGGCAGCCGGATACAATGCGGGGGAGGGAAAGATAGGCAGGGCTATAAAGAAATATAAGACAGTTGATTTTTGGCAACTGTCCCAACCTAAATATAAATATCTGAGAAGGGAAACAAAGGACTATGTCCCTAAGCTGATAGCCGCAGCCATGATAGCCAAGGAGCCTGCAAAATACGGGTTTGATGATATAGAGTACCATCCATCCCTTGCATGTGAAAAGGTCACCATAAACAGGATGACGGACTTGAGAGATATCGCCAGTGCCGCAGAGTGCAGCCTTGAAGATATCCAGATCCTTAATCCCGAGCTAAAGACAAGATTCACCCCGCCCAACTATCCAGACTATGAGCTAAATGTCCCGATGGGGAAGAAGGAGATACTGGAAGACAAGCTCGCTTCCATCAGCGGCGTTTCTGAAAAGGTAGCGCTTAGAGAGGTAGGACCGGAAAAGCAGGGCGTGTCCAGAAAGAAATCATCTCGCGCCAAACGTGTGCAGTCGCAAAGTGTCTCAATGGATACCGCTTCAAAGAGGGTTATCAATTACATCGTGAAGGAAGGTGAGACCCTCTGGGGGATAGCGGCAAAATATAGTGTGGATGTTAGACATCTGGCTTCCTGGAACAATCTCAGGAATAAACACCAGTTGAAAAAGGGGCAGAGGTTAAATATATATGTTGGAAGAGATACTGACAAGAAGGTTTCATAAGGTACGCCGGGGTTAAAAATAATACGAATTCAAAGATAACTGCCAACCGCATGGTTGGCAGTTTCATTTTTAAATATATGAGGAATCTATGATATCAGTTGAGGAGGCCCTTTCCCTTATTCTCTCGCAGATAAGAGAGATGGGAAGTGAAAGGGTAGATATAACATCGTCCCTCGGAAGGGTGATTGCAGAGGATATCTATGCCAAGCGGAACAACCCTCCATGGGATAACTCCGCCATGGACGGGTACGCTGTCATGAATGAAGATATCATGAGTGCTAACAGGGAAAACCCGGCAATCCTAAAGGTAATAGAGGACCTGCCGGCCGGATACACTGCAAAAAACAGTGTAAATAAAGGGGAAGCTATCAGGATAATGACAGGCGCCCCGATTCCCATGGGTGCTGATACCGTTGTCATGGTGGAGGATACTGAGAAGGATGGAGAAAACGTAAAGATACTCCGCGAGACCCCCCTCGGCGAAAATATACGAAGGACCGGGGAAGACATAAAGACAGGGGAGCTTGTCGTGCCTGAAGGCTCTCTCATAAGGCCAGCCGAGGTTGGCATCATGGCGACCTGCGGCAGGGCCTTTGTCTCAGTCTATCAGAGACCCAGGGTTGCAGTGGTTTCTACCGGTGATGAACTGGTTGATGTGGATGAGGAGATAACGGAAGGGAAGATAGTTACATCCAACAGCTACACCCTTTCAGCCATGGCAGCTGATTGCGGGGCCGACCCCTTCCAGCTCGGTATCGCCAGGGATACCAGGGAGGCATTAAAAGAAAAGCTGCGTCAGGCCCTTCATGCCGATGTCATAATAACATCGGGAGGTGTTTCAGTAGGGGACTTTGATTTTGTAAAGGATGTCCTGAAGGAACTCGGCTCGGAGATGAAATTCTGGAAGGTGGCGATGAAGCCGGGAAAACCTCTCGCATTCGGAACCATAGGAGGCAAGCCCGCCTTTGGTCTTCCTGGAAACCCGGTATCCTGTATGGTCTGTTTTGAGCAGTTCGTGAGGCCTTCCATCCTAAAGATGATGGGTCACAGCAGGATATACAGGCCTGTAATCAAGGCAACTCTAAAAGAGGATATAAAGAAGAAGACCGGCAGGAAGCACTTCATGCGCTCCTTTGTAAGATTCGAAGATGGGCAGTATACGGTAACGACCTCTGGAGACCAGGGCTCAGGGATACTGAAGTCGATGGTTGCCGCCAACGCCCTTCTCATATTCCCCGAAGAATTATCCCTTCTTAAGGCTGGAGACAAAGTAAAGGTCCAGCTTATAGACAGGAGCTTCGAATATTCTGAAGCACCTGGGTACTGACTCTTTTAACCCTCCAGGACCTCAATTCCCCTTTCCGCCAAAGATAAATCGAGCCTTACAACGCCCCGGGGATACAAAAAACCTCGCAGGCAAATTAATCCTATTTTGTTTAGTGTTGTCAACAATCTCCTTGACGCAACCTTACGTTTAAACTAAAATGCCCTCCTTATGGAAGAAAAAGGGGTAGTTTATATTGTTGCAGTAACCGTTGCTGTTTTTGCGGTAGTCTTTGGAATAGGGGTCTTTATACAAAAAGCCCCCACAAGGATTGTAAAGGGTGTGAACTGGGTGGCCTTTGCTGTGGCCATTGTGAGCGGCCTTGCCTCTTACAACCTGGAGCAGGAGTTTTACCGTTACATCTTTTTTGCAGGACTTGTTGTTTATTTCCTGACGATCAAGTATAAAATGAAATAACTCTTGGGAGTGGGAATAGGCACAAAACTTTAAACAGGAGGTAGTTATGCGGTTAATGATTTTAAATCTTATTTTTTCGGGGGTGGTTATGGTGTCAGCGTTTTCGGGAGAATCAATGGCTGCGGAGAAGAATCCTGTAGTGGTGATGGAGACATCTATGGGAAATGTGAAGATAGAGCTGGACCAGGCAAAGGCCCCTATCAGTGTCAAGAACTTCCTTTCCTATGTGGATGATAAGTTCTATAATGGGACCATATTCCACAGGGTCATCAGCAACTTCATGATCCAGGGCGGCGGCTTCACTGCTGATATGCAGCAGAAGCCCACAAAGGCCCAGATAAAGAACGAGGCAGGGAGCGGGCTAAGAAACAAGAGGGGGACCCTTGCAATGGCAAGGACTATGGTAGTTGATAGCGCATCATCCCAGTTCTTTATAAACGTCGTTGACAACGACTTCCTTGACTACAGGGACAACTCACCTCAGGGATTTGGATATGCCGTATTCGGCAAGGTTATAGAGGGAATGGAAGTTGTGGATAAGATAAAGTCTGTTAAGACCGGGAACAAGATGGGATTTCAGGACGTTCCTGAGGAGTCAGTGGTGATAAAGTCAATTAAGAGGGTTAAGTAAGGCAGTTGTTAGAGAACAGCTGTTAGTGTTTAGCGCTGGGCCTGCAACAAACTGTTGCCGGCCCTTTTTATTATTACCTCTCCGAACTGACCTTCTCTCCCATTTATATTTATCTCAACCGGCAGGAACTTCTCTATAACCCATGCATTGGTCAATAGATGCCTCGTGACCCTTGATGTCGTAAAGGTGGATGGGGCATCGCATATTGCCAGGTAGGGGATGATCTGGTCTGCGAGGTGCTGGTCAAGGGCTCCTTCGGAGCTTGAGAATTCCAGAAACTGCCTGACCGCCTCTTCTGCAACAGCCTCAGCCCTTTTTCCCCTGGTTCCCAAGGCAGAGAACCCTGCCTTAATATTTTCAAACTCCGCCAGAATGAAGAAAAAAGACCCCTTTCCGGTGGAAGGGGCATCCACGATCTCCATATTGGCGCTAAGTCCAGCCCCCTTCAGCAGCCAGTTCCCATGGTCCCTCTGTCTTTCTGCTATGGAGATGGGAAGGTTTGACACCGCAGATGTTCCTGAAAGGTTTTTGAGCCGCCCCCTTTCCCTTATGTTGATTGGCAACAGGTGTTTTAATGGTTCAACAGACAATGACACCTTACCGCCGCCAATGGGGTACCATCCCCACTTTTCAATATCAAGGCTGGTCTTTATCCCTATTTTAGCCAGGAGGGGAAGGAGGACATTTCTCATATAGTGAAAAGTCGGGCTCCACTCCACATGAGTCCCGCCCTTGACAGTTACCCTCGACCCGCCTTTAGCCATGGCCAAAGGCGGGAGTATGGCCTGAAGCACCAGTGTTGCAGAACCTGCGCTCCCCTTTATCTCTGAGACATCAAAAAGGTATTCGCTACCTGTTACTGCCCCTGGTGAAAAAAAGAGCCTCTGTGAGCCAAGTCCAGCCCCATCTACATCCGCCTTTGATATATCCTGTGCGGCCCTGACACCGGTAAGGTGCTGAGGCTGAAGGCCAGGTTTTTCTCTCCCCATGCGGATGTCGTATATCTCAAAAGGTTCCCCGGTTATACATGACAGGGCCAGTGCCGTCCTTAGTATCTGTCCCCCGCCTTCACCGTGACTTCCGTTGATCTTGATCATGGGGAAAGATTAAAGGTTTACAAGCTTATTGTCAACGCATCACTTTACCCCTATAATGTTTTTCCAATGAAAGTCGTAAAAGAGCTCGTCTCCGACAACTGCATCTCCCTTATCCGTGCCGCCATATCTGTTGCAAAAGGCAACGAGGTCTTCTTTTTAGGCTCTACTGAAAATGGAGTCACAACTGCTGTAACCCCATTGGCCAGGGGAAACGACTCCATGGTCCCGGCCATTGTCCAGCTTGCGAAGTTCGGGGACGTGGTGATACATAACCACCCGACAGGGGCGCTGACCCCATCCAGCGCCGATATCTCAGTGGCGTCATCCCTGGCCTCAAGCGGGATAGGGTTCTACATCGTAAACAATCCGGTCAGCGATATATATGTGGTTGTAGAACCTTTCAGGAAGGAGGCATTGTCTCTTTTAGATGAAAAGGAGATAGACGGTATCCTCGGCCCGGGCGGCACTGTCTCTAAAAAGCTTTTTGGTTACGAGGTCAGGGATGCCCAGTTGCAGATGGCGCATGAGGCGGCAAAGGCGTTCAATACAGACAAGCTCCTTCTGGTCGAGGCAGGGACAGGGGTGGGGAAGAGCATGGCATACCTGATCCCTTCAATACTCTGGGCCGTCAGGAACAGAGAGAGGGTCGTGGTCTCCACAAACACCATAACCCTCCAGGAGCAGCTATCAAAGAAGGACATCCCGTTCCTGCAATCAGTTATAGGATTTGACTTCAAGGCGGTCCTTGTGAAGGGGAGGGGGAATTACGCATGTCTCAGGAAGGCGAAGGAGATGGTAAGGGAGCCGGACCTCTTTGAAGGCAGCTGGACCAACGAGAGGAACTCTATCCTTGACTGGCTTGAGAAAACCAGGGACGGAAGCCTTTCAGACCTGAGCTTTGCGCCGAAGCATGAGATATGGGAGGAGTTCGCGTCAGAGGCGGATACCTGCCTCAGGCTGAGGTGTGAGTTCTTCTCTGACTGCTTCTTCAACAAGGCCCGCAGGGAGGTGGCATCGGCAGATATCATAGTCGCCAACCATCACCTGCTGTTCTCAGACCTGGCAATCCGGGCAGCAAAGGCCGATTATTCTGAAACGGCCGTATTGCCGCCTTACGGCAGGGTCATCATAGACGAAGCACACAATATGGAGGATGTGGCCACCAGTTATTTCGGGGACAGGGTCAGCAGGGGAGGAGTGCTGAAACAGCTGGGAAGGCTAAGGCACAGGAAGGACAGGAAGAAAGGGCTACTTCCCTTCATTGCGGCAAAGGTCTCAAGGCTCGAATACCCTATGGACAATATCGTGACAGCTATTAACGGCGAACTTTCAATGTTCCTTGAAGACTGCACCCAGTCGGTCTTGTCCGCTTTAGATACCGTTTATTTCTTCTTTACGTCCATCAAAGAGGTCCCTGAACCGGAGCTAAGGATAAGGATAGATGAAGGCGTAAAGGGCAGGGCAGGATGGGACGAGGCCTCGGAGGAGGTAAGGACCTGCGCCAACAAGATAAAGTTTCTTGTAAAGGGGCTGAAAAACCTTAACAGAGACCTCGTGCAGGGGGTCAAGGGGAACGAGGAGGCGGAGAAGGAACTTCTTCCTCAGATGATAGAGGTGAAGGCAATGGCCGAGAGGTTGGATGCCATTTCTATCTCTATGGAGAATATCCTCTTTGGTGTAAGCAATGACGCGGTCCGCTGGGTGGAGATTATGGAGGCGAAAGAGAACAGGCCTTCAAGGATCACGCTTCATCTCTCTCCGTTGAACGTGGGGATCACATTAAACGAGACACTTTACAAGAACTTCAGGACCGTAGTCATGACATCTGCAACACTCAGCGTAAAGGAGAAGTTTGATTTCCTGGAGGGCAGGATCGGCCTTGACCGGGTTCCGAAGGAACGTTTGATCGAAAGCCTGCTCCCTTCCCCCTTCAATTTCAAGGAACAGGCAGTCCTTGGCCTTGCTACAGACCTTCCTGAGCCCACTGACAAAAGGTTCCCGGGCATCCTGTCAAGGGTCATCCCTGATGCGATCAAGGCCTCCGGCGGAAGCACCCTTGTGCTCTTTACCTCTTACTCTCTGATGAATAAGGTGTTTGATGGCTCCAGGGATGCAGTCCAGGGGATGGGATACAGCATCATGAAACAGGGAAACGCCCCAAGGCATGAGCTCCTTGAGAGGTTTAACAGCGACAAGACCTCTGTCCTCTTCGGGACCGAGTCTTTCTGGGAAGGGGTGGATGTGCCGGGGGAGGCGCTCCGGCAGGTGATTGTGGCCAGGCTCCCGTTCGCTGTCCCAGACGACCCTGTGGCATCGGCAAGGCAGGATGAGATAGAGCGGAACGGCGGCAACGCATTCCGGGAGTATTCCCTTCCAATGGCTGTGATAAAGTTCAGACAGGGTTTCGGGAGGCTTATCAGGAGCAGGAAAGACAGCGGAGTAGTCCTTGTCCTGGATGTAAGGGCAGCCACAAAGAGCTACGGGAAGACATTTCTAAAGTCCCTGCCTGAGTGCAGAGTGCTAAAGGGAGAGGCTTCGATGGTGATCAAGGAGATAGGCGGCGTTTTGAATGGTCTTGCAAAAGGCAGGATTTGAATATGGCAAAGGGGCTCGCAGTTGCCCGTTACGCTACGTAAGGGCTTCTCAATAAGGCCAACTTGCATACTTTCAGTAAATATGTATAATACAAGACAGCAGATAGATAAGGAGGTAAGCGATGATAACCGGAATAGTCGGCGAGCGGGGGCAGATAACAATCCCGAAAGAGCTCAGGAAACGCCTGGGGATAGAGCCTAAAACGCCTGTGGCAATGGAGATCACGCCGCAGGGGTTGCTGATCCATCCTACCGTTACTGTGCCGGTGAGGAGCTTCTCCGATGATTTCATAGAAGAGATCGCCGCTGCTGACGCACTCCAGAAGGGCGAAAAGGAGAAGATACTCAGGAAATGGAAGAAATGAAGGTCTTCCTGGACAGCAACGTTATCTTCTCCATATGCTGGTCGGACAAGGAAAAATCCCGCTCATTCCTTATTTACGAGCTTCAGAAAAGGGGATTCTTCCGTATCTTCGCCTCCCAGCTTGTTCATAGCGAGGCCGGGCTTAATCTGAAAACAAGGAAGCCCGAAGGAATGCCGCTTTTTGAGGAGCTGATGCGTGAAACGGAGTTAGTGTCGGATGTTTCCGCTTCCACCAATAGAAAAGAACTCCTCTCCCTGCCCGAAAATGACCGGATTATCTTTTCCACTGCCTTGTTTCACGGGATGGATTTTTTTATTACCGGAAATACGCGCGATTTTAAGCACCTCTACCACAAGAAGATACTAAAGACAACGGTGCTGACCCCAAGCGATTTCCTGAACAGGAAAAATGAATAAACAGGCCCGGCACGCATTCCTATTTTTCTGAAATTTCTTGACTATTTCGCCCCTATATATAATAATCGATATGTGTTTATGTTCCAATCTTCCCGTCAAGGCGGTGGATTTGCAAACATCAATCTTTCCCGGACAGCAATTATACCAAGTTGCTTTCAAACATCTATTATCGCACCCAATTGAAAGCTTACTTGGTATTATACCCGGATGGGTGCTCGATAAAAGACACTCCCTTCTCTGTTCCGTTCCATTTTTGAAATCCGTTAAACAGCCTATGCCCGGTGATTGCAGCGAGGGCCTAAATGACTGAAAAAGCCCTCGTAATGCCACAGGAGATAATTGAAAACAAGATATTCCTTGTGCGTGGCAAGAAGGTGATGTTTGACAGAGACCTGGCTGTTCTTTATGGAGTAACGACAGGAAACCTCAATAAGGCCGTCAACAGAAACAGAGAGCGATTCCCCGATGATTTTATGTTCCAACTTACAAAGGAGGAAGCCGATTCTTTGAGATTCCAAATTGGAATATCAAAAACGGCAGGTCGCGGCGGTCGTCGTTTTCTACCTTACGCTTTTACTGAAAACGGTGTTGCCATGCTTTCCACCGTCCTCAACAGCGAAAGGGCCATCCACGTCAATATCCAGATAATGAGGACTTTTACAAAACTTCGGGAAGTGCTGGCGACTCACAAAGAGCTTGCCAATAAGCTGAAAGAGCTTGAAGGAAAGATTGAGAGACACGATGATGAGATAAAAGCGGTCTTTGACGCTATTCGTGGGCTAATGATGCAGCCGGAGCCGAAAAAGAAGAAGATAGGGTTTTGAGCTTCTCACAACATCCCTCGCCCCTTCGGGGAGAGGGTGAGGGGCAGCGGGGCGTTAAGGGAGGGCAGGTATTAGAGGCTTTGTAATTTGTTAAACAAGATCGACATATGAAGAACCAATATTTTGGCGATGAAAACGATTATAGAAAGTACGGCCTGTTGCGGGTCTTGACGAGCTTCGGCTCGCTCAACACCGGTATCTGTTGGATGCTTACCGAGTCGGACGGTCGAAATGACGGCGGGCGCATCAGCTATTTGGCAAAGCCCACTAAGTGGCGACAATTCGATCCCGATTTATATGATGCCTTGGCGCGGATCGTCAGAGTTGACCGGTGCCGCGATGTGACGAGGGCGGACTCTTCATCAATTCTCCAAGGGATGAGTTGTCAGTCGTTAATGATTCCCCATGATCGTTCTGAGCGGCAGCGATATTTTCAGGAAACGATGCATCGATTCAATCGGGCTCGACTAATTTTTTTCGACCCGGACAACGGGATCGAGGTCAGTTCAACTCCATTGGGCAGAAAAAATTCATGCAAGTACATCTACTGGAACGAGCTTAAAGAGGTATTCAATGCGGGGCACTCTATACTGATTTATCAACATTTCCCCTTCGAAAAGCGAGAAGCATTTATTGAGAGACGCACCGGAGAATTAGCACGATGTCTCAATGCTGGTGAGGTTCACGCATATCTGACGGCCCACGTGGTGTTTTTTCTCGTTTCTCAGAAGCAACACCTCGAATATTTTCACTCGCGTTTATCAGATGTGAATATGAAATGGGAGGGACAAATTCAGGGCACTATTTATCGAGGAATATAAATATGGCTTGAAGCTGTCGACTCGCCTGGGATAAGGCGTGAACGTCCGCAGCTTAACCCGGATGTTAGGAAACAAGAGAATATCTAAGGAGGGTACGATGAGCATACCAACATTGAGCTATGCTGAGCTTGAGGCTCTGCACGACGTACTTGAGGCTGCACGGTGTTATTGGCATAGCAAGCCTACCGTGCATGTGCGTGCGGCAGAAACGTTAAAACTTGCCAATCGGCTCTATTGGCGGCTTGGAGAGGAATTACCAAAAAATGGAGCTCCATCTGAGCGATTCCAAACAGTTAAGCACTCGTCGCATGGCGGCACTGTTGACAAGCTTGTGGAGATAGTGATGAATCTCACTGGAGAGTACGCAAATGCCTATGATCCTTGGTGGGCTGACACGATTGCCGCGCATAGCAATGTCACTTTATTATTGTCCACGGATGAACTCAAAACATTTATTAACTCGCTGCAACGGTTAGGTCTGACATTCGAAATGCGTGACGATGTTCCCCCTGGGCAGATTATTGCGGAGCGTCATGACTGTGGTCCATGGATCGAAGGCATCGAGGGGCGGAAATAGGGTCAGCTATCATAAATTAAGGAGGCGATTAAAATGGAAAACAACCCCCAGATTCCCACCCGATGGTTATTCTTTTACACATATATCTTATTGCCATTTAATATAGTCTTTTCGTTAGCACATCCCTTTGGCGAGCAAGAGAAGCTTTTGGAGCAAGGGATCAAAACCCAGATAAACCCAATGGTTTTTATTCCGATCATTATTGGCAGCATATTTACCTTCTTCGTTATATATGGACTCCATAAACGCCGTCTGTGGGGGTGGATATGCAACTGGGGTTTCCTTATCGGCACTACATTGATGGGGCCTATGAGCACCGCACCGGACATAGGTACTTACATTGTCACTATTATACTTTTGTCAGTAACGTATCTTTTACCTAATTATATCTACTTCAAAAAGAGACGGTATCTTTTTGATCCTCTTTCTGATCACGTAGTCCCACAAAGATACCAAAAGAACCGAGAGGGCGGCATCTTTTAAGAAGGAAGACATTAATTAGGTCTCGCGTCTACTCTTTTTACAAAAGCCAGGTAGGTCGGGTAGAGCGAAGTCGCGAAACCCGACGTTTTTGTAAAAGGTACATTGCAGAAGAAGGAAAATGAGGGTCAAGTCTTGAAAAATCAGTTTATCGGATTCCAGTAACATCAAACCTATCCCTACTTTCAAACCTCCACAACCTCCCCTTCCCGCCTCGCAATCTCGATAATTGTGCTGGAGCCGTCATCAAACCACTGTCGTTCTCCGCAGGGGATCGGCTCAATCCGGGTATATAGGGAAATCCCCAGGTTTTCGATCTTACTTGCATCCTGGCAAACCATTGCGTCAGCCAATTTGCTGGCGGTAATTCCGGGGATAGCATACCTTATAAGGAAAGATCTGTTCCTGCCGTACAGTCTAAGTTAATGATTATGTGCGGCGGTGGCGTGCAATCGCAAACCTAACGCGTGTATAACTTTCAGCAGAGTGGCCAACTCCGGGTTGCCTTCAGGCGACAATGTTTTATACAGGCTTTCTCGTCCAAGGCCTGTTTCACGGGCAATTTGCGTCATGCCCTTGGCGCGGGCTACGTTACCCAGTGCGGCTGATACCAGCTTTGGATCGCCGTCCTCTAAAGCGGCTTCGAGGTAAGCAGCCATGTCCTCTTCTGTTTCCAGATGTTCCGCAACATCCCATTGTCTGGTTTTAGTTTTTCCCATAACAGTCTCCTACAGTTCTCGCGCTAAATCCAGCGCCATTCTGATGTCTCGATCCTGAGTGCTCTTGTCGCCTCCGGCGAGCAGGACTACAAATGTTTGTCCATGCTGCACAAAATATATCCGATATCCGGGACCGTAATCTATACGAAGTTCAGAAACCCCCTCTCCTACGGTTTTACGTCTCCGGGATTGCCAAGCGACAGACGACGTATGCGGACATCTATCTGTGCCCTTGCCTGCCGATCACGCAAGCTGTTAAACCATTTTGCATAAACCTCGGTTTGGCGAATTTCGATCACTCATTAAAAAGAGACCGAGAGGGTCAAATCTTTAACATTGACAAATTTCATTGCCCCATTCAAAATCCGCTCCAATCGCCGCTTCTCAAATCCCCCTTGCCTTTAACCACATAGGCCCCGGAGAAAACCATTCAAACGCCAATTATTTACACTTGCAATTTATGCTAAATCTGGCATAATAGAAAATATGGAGCGACACAAAATTAAGCAACTTGTGTGGATAGGCTCGTCGCTCCATGATCTGCAAAGGGCAATAGAGCACCACGCGGGCAAAGAGGAGAAAACAAAATGAAAGATGTGACTGTCAGCAAAGGGAATGTATTTGAAGACCTGGGGATGTCGGAACCCGCAGATCGGATGGTAAAGGCGGAGCTTGCCCGTAAGATCGCCGAAATCATCAGCAAGCGCCATCTGAACCAGATGGAGGCTGCCCGTCTTCTCGGTGTGGATCAGCCCAAAATCTCCGCTATTATGAACGGCAGGCTTTCAGGTTTTTCACTGGAGCGGCTGTTCCAGTTTCTTAATATTATGGGACGGGATATACAGATTGTGGTCAGTCAGAAACCACGGAGCAGGAAGAATGCTGGATTACAGGTCATTTGTTCCTGAATTGGGACTGGAGATGGTCAAATCTAATTTTCCCTCTCTCCCTCTCTGAAAACCCGCTCCAATCGCCCCTTCGCAAATCCTCCTTACCTTAATAGTAGGGGTAAACCCCAGGAAAAAAGGGGGCAGCCGGTCTACCGCGGATAAATCTTCGCACCTTTAATCTCTTCAAAATGCTTGTCAAACGTAAGGATGGAGAGATTATTTTCTATGGTAATTGCAGCGATAAGAATGTCTGAAAACGGGATGGTCTTGCCCTCCCTGCGAAGGGCTGACGATAATTCACCGGCCTTTATCCAGAGGTCTCGGGATGTCTCTATATATTCAAGGGAGTTCAGAGCATCCATGACGGCGTTTTTTTCTTTATCAGACTTCATGCCTTGAGCAAGCTCATATAAAACAGGGCCGCACATAAAAACATCGTCATCTAAAAGCAGTCGTTCAAGGGTCTGTTTCAGTGTGGATGCACCGGGCTTGAAGTATTCAATCCACGCGCAGGTATCGGGAAGGACGCCTCTATTTTTCATGGAGTCTTTCCCTTTCCTTTTGCGCCTTAAGCTCTGCCTTTTCTTCCTTTTCCCAGTCGTAGGCTATTTCCACCTTGCCTTTGAGGGCCAGGAGTTTTTCAAGCTTCTTCTCCCTGACAAATTCCTGCATAGCGACAATAACGGCCTTTGTCTTGGACTTTTCGCCGGAGAACCTTTGCACCTCAGAAAGAAGCTCATTTGGAATGCTTAATGTTGCACGCATATTATGCACCTCCTTGATATGCTTAAAGAGTATGCTATAAATGAGGTTTTGTCAAGAGAGGAAGGTGACCCAAATTCACCATTAACCACAGAGGCCTCGGAGGGAATCGCAGCGTATCTTAGCTTCACAACCTCGCCAGTACATACTGATTAATTGAACCCCCCTCTTCAGCCGAACGTATGGCAAGATGGCGGTGGATGTCCGGTGGGACGCGGCGAGCAATACTCCCTTATTTACCACATCCCCACCCGAACCAAAGCGAAGCGAAATGAGAGAGGGTTCTCAACTGTATTAATTGACACTGCGGTCTTCTTATTATAGACTTTGAAAACCTCGATTAGCTGCGAATTTGGCTGATTGCTGATTTGATTATGATAAAAGTAAGAGACCTTCACAAATATTACAGAGACCATCACCTCTTTAAAGGGATATCCCTTGACGTCAAGAAGGGGGAGGTGGTAGTCCTTATCGGCCCCTCCGGGAGCGGAAAGAGCACTTTCCTTAGGTGCATTAACGGGCTGGAGACCTTCCAGGAAGGGGAGATAGACGTGGACAATATCGCCCTCCACTCCATAAGCCGATCGAAGCCTTCCAGCGCCGATATGGAGGCGATTCGGCAGGTACGGCTGAAGGTGGGGATGGTGTTCCAGCAGTTTAACCTCTTCCCTCACATGACGGTCCTTGAAAACATAGTCGAGGCCCCTGTAAGGGTCCTTGGTATGGCAAGAGACAAGGCCGAGGAAGACGCCATCTCTTTCCTTTCGAGGATAAAGATGGCGAACAAGGCGGATGCCAGGCCTGAGAACCTCTCCGGCGGGCAACAGCAGAGGGTGGCAATTGCAAGGGCCCTTGCTATGAAACCGGAGGCGATGCTATTCGATGAACCGACCGCTTCCCTTGACCCTGAAATGGTTGGGGAGGTCCTCTCTGTCATAAAAGACCTGGTCAATGAGGGGATGACAACGATTATATCGACCCATGAGATGGGATTTGCAAGAGAGGCGGCAGACAGGGTGGTGGTGTTCGCCGACGGAGATATAATAGAGACAGGTCCGCCGGAGGATATATTTACCAGTCCCAAGAATGAGAGGACAAAGAGCTTCCTGAGCAGGATACTGAGGTGAGGGCCTTGCAGACATGACAATCTCTATCCTGGAAACACTCTGGCAGCCTTTAAGACTCTCGATCCAGGTGTCTCTGATATCCACCGTCCTGGTGGCATTTACAGGCGCCGCATTGGGTTACGTGCTGTCAAGGAAGGATTTTTTTGCAAAGGATGTTATAGATGCAATAATAACGCTCCCCATGGTTCTGCCTCCTACTGTAACAGGTTATTACCTTATCCTTGTATTGGGGAGGCGCGGGTTTCTGGGGGAGATTATTTACAACTGGACGGGCTGGACCATTGCATTTACCTGGCAGGCTGCGGCTGTAGCCTCTTTCGTCGTTTCTTTCCCCCTTATGGCCAAGACCGCCAGGGCAGCCATAGATTCTGTCAACCCTGAACTCGAAAAGGCATCCCTTCTCCTCGGCAAGGGGGAGATTGAAACAATCTTAAAAGTTACCCTGCCGCTCGCATGGAGAGGGCTTCTGGCCGGGGTTGTCCTCTCCTTTGCAAGAGGGATTGGGGAGTTCGGGGCAACCCTTATGCTGGCAGGTAACATACCTGGCAAAACGGCCACCATGCCGATAGCCATATATTCCGCCACCCAGTCAGGAGACTATCCGCTGGCAAATTATCTTGTCATCATCCTGACCATACTCTCCCTGAGCGTCATATACGCCACAATCCGGCTTAGTAAACGCGGTGGGGTCTACGACAAATAAATAGGTAACATTGACATTCTCTTTTTTTGGCCTATTA
>ERZ1292633.471-Hain-H41-02um-R1-471-length-47261-cov-7_pt2 | contig 46185 bp, 12 predicted proteins | sample MGYA00564406_ERZ1292633 | MGnify/ENA primary metagenome ERZ1292633 (study PRJEB36523, sample SAMEA6512639) | groundwater metagenome | collected 2019-01-08 | study: AquaDiva: Metagenomics assemblies of 32 groundwater samples | reverse complement strand
ACCGACTGCACTTCATCTTCGGCAACCGCGTTGGCAAGCCCGTCGTCTCGCTCGCTGTAGACGGGCGCACGGTGGAGATGGACCCAGGTTGGACGCTGTGCCTAGACCGCCGCGTGCAACCTATCGCGCAGTTTCTTGGGGAAACAGCGGTCGAGGCGGTCGACAAGGACCAAGTGTGGCAGGCCGGTCAACTGCTCGTCGGTGGGTTCAACGGTGGCGTCTACTCCCTTGAGTCGCGGCCCCGTCCGTTGCTGACCCTCGAGTTGGTCCATGGCGGTTCCAGATACATTTTCGACACCAATCCGTTTAATCTCCGTGGCTACGCATCGATCGCCGCCGTCTGCACTTTGGCGATGCTGCTTGCGGCGGCTTTCGCCGTGTCGAGTTGCGGTCGTGTTATCGGCGCGGAGCAGGAAGCGGCTAGCAGCGAGCGGGCCGTGGCTCAACAAGCCTTCGACGACATGATGATGGGGAATGTGCCTACGAATCGCGAAGGCGGGGCCCAGCCAGACGCAGCGATGACTACGACCGGGAGGATCAACGCCCCCGTCGAGCTCGCGTTCGAGCAAGCCTTACGGCTTCTGGACTGCAGCGTCGCCACGTTTCGCATGGTACTGCGAGAGTGCGAGGAACACAGCAAGAATGCATCCCGACTCGGACGAATCGACGAAACATCCCTGTCCAATCCAGAGGGATCAGCCGCCCAACGACGTCGAAGCCAGCTGGCGAACCGGCGCAGCACCACTTTCAGCGAGTTACCTATCGCCACGTACACGGCTGGCGACTATTTGCGCGCCGTGTTCGTGAGGAAGTGGTTGACGGCTCGCGGGATCATCGTGTCGGACGATAATTCCGCTCTGTTACTTCCGGTCACGTTCACTCGACAACAATACGATGAGATGCTGCTCTTCGTGTGCAACACCGATGGTCACCGCACTGCGGTTGACACCCCTACGGCGGAACAACCGCCACCTGCTGCCCAGCCGCCATCCTCGACAGCCATGGCCGCGACGTCTCCAGCCAATGTGAATGTGGCTCAATCGTCCACGGTAGCGGTTACGGAGACGGCAGCAGATCCCACGGCATCCAGCGGTGGGTTCACGTTGCGCTTCAAGGGGTTCTCGGACGATGTCGTGATGGTGGCCGCGGAGAGCCCCGAAGTGGAAGATGGGGCGCAGGAAGGGGACGGCGGTGACCTCGCCGCGCGTCAAGAAAGCTCATTCGCCGCGCCCACCGCAGCGGCAGGCGTCGCAGGGGCGCAAGGCTCGGTCAGCACCTCGGCTCCTGCGGCATTACTCGCCTCGAAACTGCGCCCGCTGGTCTCCCCGATTGTCTTCGTCACGCTGATCAACAGCATGCAGGTCATCGTGGTGTGGGTCTCGGCGATGAAAATGCCAGCGGAATTCGTGGACTCGATCGCCCGGCTGTTCGACTTTTTTAGCTTCGACATTACGCGTTTGATGGACGCCGTGCATCTGACCACTCCGGTGCTCTACTTTTGCGTCGCGGTCGTTGTGGTCGGGGCGTTTGCCTATTTTTGCGTGGTCGATACGGACCGCTTCGTCGCCGCTGCGATTGCCTACGCGCATCGACGGGATAAACTGTACGCAGCAGACCCCGACACTGCCACGGCCGTCGAGCACCGCGTGTGCGGCGTGGCGTACTTTCGCGATTATTTGCACTTGGACTTCGCGGAGGCACCTCATCATCCGGAAGTCGACCTGGTGCCGACGGCGATCAGCGCGGAGATTGAGAGATTGAGACGGTTTCCATTTTCCAGTGAAAGGGGTGTGCCAGTCGTTTGCGACGAAAATTTTTACGTGAAACGCATTCCGGGCACATGCTCTTCGTTGGGATGCTGTCAGTTTCGCTGCACCGGCGCCCTCTGTGGTCTGCTACAATGGCAAGAAGAGGACGAAAACGAACCAGCGGCACAGCAGTCCCAGTCCTATGTGCCAAACAACGCGGCCGAGACTGGCGAGCCGGATAGAGAAACGACAATGGCGATCGCAGCCGAATTTGCAAGCCCCTTTGGGGCACCAATCGCCGCTACGCAAACCGCGCCGCATGCGCCTCGTCGATTCAAGGTGCAGAAACTTTCCGCGCGTTGCCCGGTGCACGTTGGAAGGGTCCTTTTTGAAGTGAATCAAGATGGACTGTCGCCTCCTGGCATTCACCGACAGTGTTGCGCTAAGATTCAGGGTCGCCTGTGCCCGACGAATGCCGGTACCATGTACATCTGCGCGGCGCCCGAATCGGACACGTTCGCCCATTTGACGTACGAAAAAGCGTCCAACCTATGTGAGTACGCCCTGTGCGAAGACCATTTTCGACCCACGCTGAAAGAAAAAGTGCTGTCAAAGGTCCATGGAATGTGGTACCGAGCTGACCGCGAAGGGTGGTCCTTGCTCATCGGCATCGTCATCGTGTTCATCGTTAACATTATCTTCACCCCATTACTCCGGTCCGCTTGCTTGGTGCTCACGTGTAACCCGCAATTTCGCTGTTCCTTTGGGCTCTGTTGGAGCAGTCCGACGACGGACTTTGTTATCGCAGCCTATTGCTCCATCGCCACGATCTTCATCGTCGGCTGCGTCATGCCCGTGCTCATGTGCTACGCGCTCATACGGAGGCGTCACGTGCTAAGGCGAATGTTTTTCGATCCGTGCTACGGCAATCGATTTGGCCAACGCGGAGAGGCGCCCGCTCTTGAGACACTGTCGACGGTCCTAGGCGCCAGTGATTCCTGTCAGATGCTTTACCGCCCTGTGAGGTGGCTGATCGAGGCGTTCAAACCGGACGACGTGAAGGAGCGATTTTGGACGCGGTGGCTCATGATGGATGAGACCGTGCTCTCGGACCTGTACCGATCGATGAACTACAAACTATTTTTCTTGACTCCCGTGATGCTTCTTTTCCGAGCCGTCATCGTCGTGGTGCCCACGGTTGACGAACCCAACAGCGTTCAGCAACTCGCCATTGTCTTCGGCGCGGAGTTTGTCTTTGCGTTCACCATGTGGTATTTAGACGCCTTCAGTACGCCATACGCGACGTTTTCATTCGCCGTCTCCTTTGTTCATGAGTTTGGCATTCTAGGACTGCAAGCGACGTTTCTCATCGAGGCTTACTCCTTCGATCGCGACAACACGTTGGTATTCGTGACGCCGTGGTTCATGGTCGTGTGGAGCTCAATGTACGCCGCGTTTGCCTTCGGCCTTGCGTTTTATTTGATGCTGGTCCCATCCTTTATGCCCATCGTGATGAGGCGCCTACGCAAACAGTTCATTCGGTCTCTTGGATTAGGCAACGCCTGCACCGCACCGGCGTATGTGTCTCCTTGCACGAGCGATGGTACCGGCGTGATCAAGGAGGTCAAGAGAGTGCAACCACTGGTCAAGGGACGGGAGGAGTTTCCGACGGTGTCATGTTAGAACACACGCAGCCCAACCAAAAAATTTGATTGGCGCCTTCGAAACAAAAAACCAAGGCAGAAAAAACATATTTCCCGGTCGTCCAATAAAAAACAATTGGGTTCTGAGGAGGACATCGGAGAGATGTCAGCAAACAATGAGGATTACTTCGACTTTTTGTACGTCCTGATTTTTGGAAGGGGTTTCTTGAATTTAGAGAGAGAGCAAAGGTTTGTTCCGTGAAGTGTGTTTTGTGTGTGCCACCCGCAACATCCGATGAATTTTTCACAAAGGAGAAACGTACTTGGTCAATATATGGATGTTTGATGGGTTTGGGCTTCACCCGAAGTTGCGCTTGTGTTCTATTCGGATAATCGTACGACTCGCGCGTATGTATGCTTCTCCGACGCAACGCCCCCTCCGCCCCATCTGTCATTCTCGAAGCTGCTGGTGGTTTCTCTTCGAGGCGTAGCGAGGTGGTGGTCGTGGTGGACGATGCGGATGATGCGGACGATGGCGTCGCAGGGGAGGGGTTCGGTCGAGGCGGTCGTTGCTGCCGCCTCCCTCGTGCCTCCGTGACCTTGGTCATGATAATCATGGGAGTGTTGATGCTCGTCGTCCTTTTAGCTCTATGCTGGTCGGGAAGATTCTCGGGACTCCACGTTCGATACCATGATGTCCGTAAGCTTCACGATCGTGTCGTAGCCAAAGAGGAACGACGACGTCGCACCGATGCGTTGGCGCGCCTGGAAGCGCATCTCCATCAGGATTCGCTTTCTGTGGCAGCCCGGGGTCCGCCGTCGTCTTCCACGGTTGTCAAGTCGACGCCGACGACGAGGTACGTCTCAGCTGCGGACAGCCACAACAGTGACGCTTCTTGGGGAGAACAACGTCCTCAGCCGCCACGTCGCATGGCACAAGAAAAAGTGCATCTTCCTCCCGATGATCGCAGCACCCAAAGACGAGAGCGGCCCATCACAGCGGCCATGTTTGCGACGTTGAAGCCTTGCGGCGCCTCGGAGAGAGGCAGCGAGGCCATTTTCGCTGCCCAGGTGGCGTCCGTGAGGTCGTGGTTGGAAGTTGGCCGTGCATTACGAGGGGAGCCGGTTTCCCTTCTCGAGGACAACTCCCACGCCGCGGCTTCGATCATCACGCCCTCACCGCTTCGAGACGGAAGTGTCTCATCAGTAATATTATCCACCCGTCCGCCGCCGGATCCCTATCAACAACCGTTTCAACCTTCCGTCCGCAGTAGGCCTCCTCATCGGGTTCGACTGTTTCTATTCGACACCGAGGAGGTGAATGTGAATGGGAACCACACCTCCTGTTCGCAGCGTGTCGCGCAGGCCCTGATAGGCACTGCGGCCTCGTCGCTGGAAATTGTGTCAGCTGCTCCGGGAGGGACGCTTGCCAGCGAGAGCGGCACCCTTCGGCTCGGCTCGGCGGCGGCGCGCGCCGAATCATGGGTGCTATCTCAGTGGCGAAGAGGCGGCGCCCCGCCGGCACAACACTCGCCGATTGAGGGCGACCACGACGACGACCATTGTGGGGTGGTCGGCTACTTCAACGCGGACATCATTGTCGTCCCCGCGGACGCCGCGGTCACACTCGCCGGTTTGTGCCGCCAATTAACATCGTTTTTTGCAGTTGGGAGGCGACAGTCCGTCGATCTCCGCGACCCGCGACGCCGACAACGGGCAACGTCCGCGGCCACGGGCGCCATTATGGCGGAGGCTAGGAAACGCTCTGCTGTCGACGGATCTGCCACTGACACTGCTGCCGATAGGCGCAGTAGCGGGCGCCGACAAAACAATCCATTTTCGGTGTCGCTACAGTTTTCTGACTACTTCGCTGAGTCGGTGCAAACGGCTGCGGCAAGTCAGAGTGGCGACGGAGGAGGGCGGCTTATCTTGGACCGAAAGGACGCCGAAGACGTCTTCTGGTGGACGGCGGGGTACTTTGATGCCACGATGATCGCTCTTCGGCGTTCCGCCGCTATGTCCCACGCCGTCACCGTCACATCGCCGCCTCAGCGACTACCCGAATTTCACCTCGGCCGACCCGCGTTCGACAACTGGCTGGTCCACACGGCCGTACATTCTGGACAGCCGGTGGTGGACTTCACGAGCGCGGTCACGCTGCTTCACCAGCTCCACGACTACAATCACCTCCCCGGCGGTCCGAGCAGCAGCGATCGTCGCACCCCAAATGAAGTTGAGAAGCGAGGAGGAGACGGTGGTGGTGGAGGCGGTGACGCTGCCGCCGCGGCCGATGCGAACAACAAGAAGAAGACCTACTGGAACACGCTGGAGCAAAAGGAAAACTACGAACTCGCGGAGTCACTCGGCGGCTGGCGCCACGGATTGATTGAATTCGCCCCTCTCGTAGCAACAATAGTGGCGACGACCGGGCCGCAAAAGGGTCGAGGTGGTGTTCCTCTTCGAGCCGACGCCGCCGCGTCGTCCTCGGATTCCTCTCCGACCCGCCGGGGCGAGGCGTTCGGGAAGCTGGCCGATGACCCCTTTATCGTGCAATCGGCCTTGGTCGTGGACCGCCGTGACGGTTCAAGTCGTACTGAAGGGCCCTCAGCGAGGACCACTCGCTTCTCGTTGCGTTGGTCCCCGACGTGGAAAGGCCTAGAGGTCGACGAACCCGAATTGGGCTGGCAGTTCCTCACGTCGCGCGAGGCGTACCAGAAACATCTTGCTTCGAGCTTCCTCTCACCGTAATCGGGGGTGATCCCCCATCAAAAGAGCCTCGACCCTCGCACAGATGACTCACAAACGATTGTAAGCGCCTACGCTGGTAATTTGAACTCTCTCTTCTTCTTCTTCGACGACTACAGTACTCGCACAATAGTTTGAGCAAAAATCTGCCGGTAATCGCGAATGCGGCTCATCTGGTACGTCGTCGGCGTGCCCATGCTCGCGACCTCCGGTGTGGCGGCGGCCCTCTTCTACCCTCTGTTTGGACAGCCGGTCGAACGTCGTTTTAGCGGTCATTCCGTCTTCGCGGATCGTCATCCCGTCGCTTCTCGCTTCATGCAGACGGTCTATCCTTACCCTTCGCTCCGGGCGGCCGACTGCTATCGGGGCATCGTCACGGTTCCGCCGCACATCGCGGCGATGCCAGTGGCCGAACAGTTCCAGCGGTTGCAACAGGCGTTCGCGGCATCACCGGCGTATCGATGCGAGCTTGCTCTTCTGTCGTGGTGGTACGGGACACCCAACTTCAACGAGGACCCCCATAATAAGGTCTTTGCGGTCGGCGACACGTTTGGATTGTGGACCGTCGCGTTGCAAGAGGGCACCACGTCCCATGGCGCCGAAAAGGGAAGCAGCAAGGACTTCAAACCCACGGCGACGAGGCCGACAGCGACCGAGGTTTCGAAGTTTGAGGGTGTCTGGAGCACGACGGCTGCCCCCGTGGCAGAGCAATGTCGTTTTAGCGCGGCCCTCTACTTCTCCATCATGGAGGCGGCCACGCCGAGCAAACCGACGCTCGTGTTTGAGTGCGGCTCGATGTGGCACCGTGGTTCGCGTCGGCCGCCGCGGCAACAGGAGGAGGCACCGAAGGGGGCGGCGGCAGCCCAGACCGCTGTGGGAGTCGGAAGCGGCGAGGATTCCACCAAAGCCACGGCGGCCTCGTCGTTTTACCAGCCTGTGGCGGCGGCACTCGACAGCGTCGCGTGGAAGTGCCTCGTCGGCTTCCACGTGGTGTATTCGCACGTTTTGTTTCGTTCCATGGCCGTCAACATCGTGTATAGTCGCCACGTTGCCGCCACAGCAGCAGGTGGTCCACGTCGCGGCGGTCCACCTTCCTCCTGATTTTGGGCCGTGGCTCACTCACATCCAAAACTCGCTTTGTACGTTCCTCATACAAGTGAATGAAGGATAGTCGTTGAAGAAAAAGGTGCGGTTCAACATACAGTACAGGTACAGTACCTAACGGGACGGGTTTTTTTACAAAGAAAAAATGGCTGAGTATTCTGGAAGTGTCGTCGAGCTGATCATCTCGTTCTTTCAGTTCATCGTGGAGCTCATCCTGGATTTCTTGGCCATGATCCTGTGCATCGCGAGCGTCGCCTTCTTCTGGCGCATCCCCATGTGGCCGCGATTCAAAATTCACGATCGCTGTGACTTTCGCAAGTTCAGCCTTGCCGTCTTTTTCTCAGGGTTGCTCGACGTCATCACGTTGACGGCGGGTCTCATTGCACTCGCATCCTGGAGAACGTTGCGGGTCATGTGGATTATTGGCGCCTACATCAACTCGACCTCATCTCCTAGTATAACATTTTACGACTTGGACTTTCGGCTTGACATTCTCGTCCAGATTCCCTGGCTTCTTGCCGATATTCCGTTTATCTTCATGCTGACCGTGATCGGGCTATGCTTCTGGCGTGTACCTGGATTGATTTCCGAACTTTGTAAAATGCCGGACCACCCTCTACTATGCATCGGCGACGGCGACACAAGTCATGCCTGGCGTACCCGAAAGTTGATTGCCACCACGTTTGTGGATGCATCGTTAGACGTTTTGGTGTTGCCTTTCGGTCTCATCCTGGGCCTTTCCGGCTACCGCGTCTCGTGCTGTTATCAGGATGTCGTGGATGCTCCCACCAGGTTGAAAAGCAAGCTCGCCATTATGCGACATGCGGTACTCGTGTTGGTCGAGATACCCATCCTGTGCGTCGCGCTCGTCACCCTATTGCTGGGTCTTCGCGCATCGGCTCTGATATCGGATTGCTTGAGCGGTGCTGTCGTAGGCGGCGCTCCTGTCCGGCAGATGCGCTGTTACGATCGCTGGCGGCTCACCTTCATGCACTTTGGTCTATCGTTTCGGGACTGGCTGGCCATGATTTTGTTCATTCCGCTCGCATGCACGATCTATCGTGGCGTGCTGGTGGCTAAGACGATTTGGGATACCTGCCGAGCGTGGGGTCCGGGTGCATCGTCGCCGGCGTTTTCGGCGTCCCGCGTGCAAATTCTTGACCCACCTTCCCGCGCCACAGGAATACGAATGGTCATCACGGGTTCCTTGCAGGATCCGTTAACCTTCTCTCTCGCGCCAGACGCGACAGTCAAACTCTATTTACGCGACCTGACTACTTTTCAGCCCCACGTGAAGCACTCGTTTGGAGCAGCTGCTGCATCGCTTCTCCCCGCAATGTTGCCGTTGTCCCTGACACCGAAGTATTTTGACGTGGCACAGTGTGGCCCTGGACGCGCGCCGACGCGGCTTGATTTCGATTTTACCCTGTCTAACAGCACGAGCTCGTTGCGGAAAAATCTTGGCAAGCTGAGTGTCACGACCCCGATCAACGTTCAAATCGAATTTTCGTCGTCTGCTGATGGAACGAGTGATGCGGGAACCCTCGTCGCCTTCTCTGCACCGTTGGGCAATCTACTGGACGCGACCGCGACGGGTGGATTCGTCACCAACGGTCTGTCCGCGGGGCTCGTAGTCAGCTCGGCCGCCCAAGGCATGCGCTTTTGCGATGCCGCCTGGAAGCCAATTTTCATGGAGTTTGCACTCCTCGTTGTCGACATCGTCGCGATCGTCTGCTTCTTGGCGTTGCACTTTGTGCCGCACCGGGTGTGTCGGATGTACGCGCACGCCTGCCAAAGCGCCGCGCGTCGTCAGGCGCGGAAGTGTCATGCGACGTTTGAAGGGACCCGTCACTTCGTCGCGTCGCTACGTCGGCTGTTTGACGTGTTTATCGATAAGTGCGAACGTGCTCGTCAGCCTCTTCCTTGCCCGGATGGGATGCGCGAATTACGATGGAGCGCCACGCTCCCGTGGAATCAAGAAGCACAGCGTCTGCAACTTCGTCGCGACATCACGCAAAGTAGAACGTTTTTGGACGGCTGGATGGCGCGACTTCGAGAGCTTGGCTGTCCGGAGTCCTTTCTCGACGCTCATCTATTAGACAATCACTCTCTTTGTGCCGTGACAGCTCTGGAAGACCTCGGCGAGCGCTATCTGACCAATCTGTGGCACGAGGACGTAACGGAGACTGTAGTGCGTCACGACGCAGAGGACGGCTCCATGAACGGCCGTGTCGTCGTGGCGCCGCCAGTCTCTGCAGCACCCATCGCGGAGGATGCATCGGTCGAAATGGCGCGTGCTTACAGCGTCGCGGAGGCTGCTACCCCCGCCGCCGCTGTGGTGTCCATCGACGCGTTCGTTATCGGCTCGACGTCAGCCACAAGCGCGAGCACGAACCAAGATGCCGCTGCCGTCGACTCTGCTGCTGAACGTGATCGTTCGGCGGTGATCGTCAGCGTCGTGGATTTGCAAACGCGGTTTGAGTTGATCCTCGCAAGTGATCAGCGTTTGCTTCGCTATGCGGCCGACGCCTTCGAGTCTTCCGTGCTCTCGGACACCCACGCCTGTGGCAGCAAAGAAGGTTGGGGTGGCATCCGATCGGCCATTTTCGAGCAAGTGAAAGAGCTCATGATTGACATCGCGGCGGTGGTTGCCGTGTTGGTGGTCACCGTCACCGTTTACCGCCTCTACCCTTTGATTCATTCCGTATGGATTCAGGAATCCTATGATCACCGACGCTTGATGGACCGCCGCGTGCGATGCATGGTGCAACTGCTCGAGATTGGCATTGACGTGATCTATCTGTTGAAGTCGGTGGTCGTCTGTGCCACGGTGCGCGGCCTATTTGTGTTGCCGTACGACGTAGTGATGTTGATTTCCCGATGTCGAAGCTTCGCGGCCGCCCGCGCCGCGGTGGATTATCACTTTGAGTTCGTCTTGGGGCACTTGCTTCATGTTCTTAGCCTCGTCTTCGCAATCGAGTCCGCAAGGTTCGTCCTCGCGACCTTGACGTTTTCGCTCTTTTCACTCGGCGTCGTTCTGGAATCGGCTTTCGGAACTTGGCGGCGCACTCCGGGCGGAAACATTGACCTTGACGGAGGTCGCAACCGGTACCGGGGCGGCTTGCTGCTAATTCTTGCGCTGGCGTGGCTGATCGCCCTTCCCTTCGTGTGCAGCTATGCCCTTGGGGCCGCGGCGCGAGTCCCGTCTGGCATGGTGGCCGTCATCTTCTTCTCGTCCGTGGGAGCCCTGGCGCTCGCTGGAATATTGGCAAGCGTCGTGCGCCGCGCCGACGCCGGCAACCACCTTGTGTCCACCGGGAAGGCACCCATACGGTTTCTGCTGTTCACCTTGGAAAACCTGCTGCCGTTTTTCTCCGTCTTTGTGGAGGGATGCTTTGTATCCGCCATAGCCGTCTTGCTGATGCTGGGGTCGGATGGTTCGTCGATGGTCCCTCGCATCGTCACGGCTTCTTCTTCGCCACATCTGGTCACCGTGCATCGCATCGCGTCTGCGCTGCTTCTTCAGTTTAGCGTCGTGGAAGGCGACCTTCCCGTGGGGGCGTTTGCCGCGGTCGCCATCATGTGCCTCCATCTAGTCGTCTACGCCATGCCCGTCGTCGTGGAACGGATGCTGCAGTGGCGCAAGGGCCTCGCGTCGACGTCAGCGTGGCGGACCGTCGCGTCACTAACGGGACCCACCGCGTTTGTCTTCGTGACGTTTAACGTGGCGGCGTTGCTACGGTGCCGTGATTCGTCCTCGTCGCTCGGCGCAAGCGTCACGGCACAGGGTCCATTGTGCTGGGCGTCGAACGACCGAGCCAGTGCCAATCACATCGCATGGGCCACCGCAGCCATGGTGCTCGGCACCTACTACCTCTCGTCGATCACCCTGCGCAGCGTGGCGGCCGATGCCGAAAGGGGCACCCAAGACGTCAGCTACGCGCCACTCTTTCGAATGCTCACGGGTTTTGTCACCACCGTGTCAGTCGTGATCGCCACACTCATTTCGACCGCCGCCTCGTCGTCGTCGATCCCTTCAACTGCCGTGGCACCGCTCACAACGCTGATCATCGGAGCCGCCATCAACGCGACGCTGACGGCCAGCTACGGCAAACTATTCAACGGTGTCGAGCGTGCATCATGCTCGTCGTCGCCTTCGCTTTCCTTCTCACGCGGTATCATGTACCTCTTCATCCTGGCATCCTGCGTGGCCGAGCTGGTTGCCCTCAATATTCAGGATAATCCTGGGCAACCGAGCGACGTCGTCGCGTACGCATTGTTCGGCGTCGGGGCAGCATGTGGCATGGTGTTGGCCGTGGTGTTGGTGTATTTCCACGTCGCTCCTCCCCCTCGCATCGACGACGACGACATTGCGGACGCCGTCCGTCAGCGGCTCCTCTCGACCGAAGCGTCACTGGCCACATCCAACCTTTTACGTCCTTCGCGGTGGATTGTGACCCAACGCAGCGGCTGGGTGCGGCGCGTTCAAGGCGCCAACCGCGCGTCGCAACTTGCCGTACTCACCCGTGACCTGATGTACCATACACAGGTTACCGCAGAGTCGAACGTTTTTTGGAACGCAGCGGTCGAAATTCACAAATCACTCGACGATGTGGTGGACGAGTATGACCGAGACGACGTCCAGAATCTCGAAATCGACGATGAGCGCGACACTCTCGATCAAATCATCTTCTGTTGTTCTTGCTGTCGCGACGTCTGCGACGACGGCAATGTCTCGCAGTCAAAAAGTCTTTCGTCAACAGAGGGCGAACGGCTGCGAGTGGTTCAGCGCGGCGTCGCTGCGTGGTCCAATAGCATCACGGTGGGACCGCGGGAACCTCTCCTCTAGGCCGTCAACCGTCTCCTTTCACAATGGTCTCTTTTTTTTTGCCGTTGTTCCATCTTTTCACACAACTGGTTCGCACTCTTTCACTATCGTTCTGTTGCTCTCCTTCGTCGTCGATCATCATTGTCGTCTCTGTCGCAAATCAAACCCCTGGTGCTATATTTGTCGTCGGCACCGCACCCGGCAGTGTGGTTGAGTGCGACTCGACTCCCCCCTCCCAGGTATCTCGAGGGAGACCCCTTCCGGAAAAGGGGAACATCGAAAGCGAGAGACGGCCGGGAAGCACACATGGCGTTCCGAATGCGGACCGTCATTTCCCGAATGCCCGCGATGCCCACCCCTCGTACCACCGGCGGCATCGCGGCAAATATTGCGGCTCCAATGGAGGACGCGACCATGGGGCGCATCGCGACGACCATGGCATCCGACGCCATCGCCGATCTTGATAAGCCGGTCGACTCCGCCGTGCCGTGGTACGACTACTCAATCCATCCTGCGAAACGTCTTGCCTACTGGCTGTTTCGACAACTGCGCAAGATTCCGGAAGAGTGGCGCTCCTACTATCGCCGCCTGATGTTTGCTGAATTTCGCGCCAACACGATGCTCAACGTGCCGTGGGACATCTTCATGGTTGTCAGCGAAGGTTACCGGAAAGGAAAGTGGGTGGTGCGGAAGTACGGCACCGCCTCGGACGAGGAGGCGATCCCATATCCGTACAATAATTTTTGGGACGTCACCACCCATGAGGAACGCGCGTGGGCACACCGTCGCAGCTTTCAACTGAAGGAGCTCCAGGGCATGCAACGCGAAGACTGCGACGCGTGGGGCGCGATTCCCCTGAACTCGCAACACGTGGTGAGCAGCAACGTGGAAAAGTTCAACGGCAGCAAGGAAAGCTCCGGTCAGCCAGTGCACGCCTTCGACTTGCCGTCCCCGAAGGAGAGTCAAATTCGTGATGACCAGGAGTGGTCGCATATCTTGATGGCGACGATGGAAGACGATCGTATGTGGAATCCCAGTCTGCGTGCCAAAGAGAGCCGCGTGCTGGCAGAGACGAAAGCCGAGCTTTTCGCGTTCGAGGATGAAGGCACCGACGAGGAGGCCGTCGCCGACGCGGTTGCCAGCACTCGGGAACTTCCTGACGAAAAAACAGTTGCGTAGTCGACCAATCTTTTTCTTTCTTGCGAATCATCATTTTTTTTTTTGACACAACGCTTCTTCATTCCTGCATCCGGAGTTGTTTTTAGTGTTGCTGCTGCCAGTGATGGAAGGACGCGTTCAGAAATATTTTTGCGATGACACCGACTCCCGCGGACCCACGGACAGCACGACGACGACAGCACTCTAGCGACGATGGCGACGGTCCATGCTCCGCATTGGCGACGGCCAAACGACGACCCTCAGCCCTATGACGCTCGCGCCGCCATCGCTGGCGAAGGCGTACCCATGGCGGCGGATGATGTTGCGGCTGCTTCTGGGGGAGCATCGTCGTCGTCGGCGTCGTCCTTTTCTCCGAGTGCGTTTCTTTTTCGTCTCTATTTGCAACGTACCGTCGAAAGGGAAGGGGACAGACGGGAGGCGACGGTGATCGGTTTCATGCCACCGGCCCCCTCCGGTCGCAGCACTGATCCACCTCACCGGTGGATGGGGGGATCCACCTCACCCAGTGGTGGGGGTGGTGCAACCAGCCTCGATGACCCGGCGTCAAACCACTTCGGCGCCACAGGCGAATCGAATCGCCCTGCTCGAGACGCCTGCTCCGTCACGACGGCCGTGAGCTCGTCCACGTCAAGTGGCGGCAGCGCCCATGCGGTGACTTCGTTCCTTCCCTCTCTGTACCAACTTATGCGCGACCTGCAGGAGCTCGTAGAACGACGCACAACAGACGGCGCGGTACTGGAGGTGGTCATGACCGCAGACGTTGTGGCCGTGGCGGGCAATAATGGAAGGTGGCGATTTCTGTCGCTGGCCGCAGAAGGCCTTCCCGACGCCGCGGCAGCGCTTGTTTCCGCGTGCCATGCCTTAGACAACTTGCTCTGTGACATCATGTCGACGCCACTTCCACGGGCGCAGCCGCGTCGAGCTCAGCGGGTGGCCATCCAAAGTCGGTTGCAAACGCTTTTGGCCGGCGTCACCGATGCGCGCGTCAAACTTGAGGATGCGCTAAATGAACTGACGATGTTTATCGCGGACACGGAGGATGCACCAACGCTGAATGAACAAGGCTCCGGTGGTGACCTTGCAGGATCGCCGATGTCGTCGTCGTCGTCCCCGACGGCGCCGGCCTCCGCCAACGCTCTTTCGGTGCAAAAGGTTCACCAAGCAACGGAAGCCTTGTACGCCATCTTCCACGAACGTATTTGCGCCGCAGAGCTCCTGCTTTCTGCAAATGTGGCTCTGAGCTTACGAACGCCCGATGTGGTCAACATGTGTGCGCGCCACGTTGAAGAGGCGGATGCCGCCGTCCTCGAGCGACTGAAAGGCGACGTATGCCGCTCGGACGACGCCGGTGGCCCCGTTCGCGCGGCGCAGCTGATCGATGGAGTCGGCGTCATGTCCGCAGCCCTCGTGGAGTTTGCGCGGTTTTCGGCATCGATCGCGGCTCACGCGCAACGGGATGAGGATCGATTTCCCGCGGGCGACGAATCACAACGCTTTGCGGCTTTCTGCGCGGGAGTGGCGGCACGGTTGTCGCGATGTGGTCTGGAAAACGCCGGGATTTGGGTGGAGGAACAAGCTGGAACCAGCTGCGGTGTGCAAGCCAAGTCATTGGCGAAGGCAGCTTGTGCAAGCAGTGCGGCACCGCAAGCACAAAGACGACAACAACCTCGGGCTGCTGCCGCCTTCGCCGCCGAAGAATTTGTTTTTGAAATAAAAGATATCGTTCAGAACGCGTCATCTGGTGCCCGACTGTCCTCTTCCGTTGCATCGTCGGCGCTCGTCGAACAGTTGCGAACCGCGGCGGCGCGACTGTTCGATGTGATCGGTCGCGTGAACATGTTTCTGCGGCGCCAGGGCTTAGTCCGGGACGTCGCCGTCGACTCTGCGTCGGGCAAGGCGTTGCCGACAGCCATTCAGGACGATGCGATGAAGTCATACCTCCCGCACGACCTGCTGGAGGGTGTGTGGGAGCAACGGCACGCGGCCGCCTACGACGAGGCATGTTTCCGGCACGACGTGCTCCGTGAGCAGAGTGCGGTGCTGTCAGAGCTGGAAGAAGCACTGTCGCTTCCCGATGAGCAGTTCGTCCGCGCAGCGCAGGACGATTTGTTCAACTCTATGTTCGCGAGAGCGGACGAATGCGGCCTGGCGTGCGGCACACTCCGCACCACAGTCACCCGCCGCGTTGACGCCCTGTTTTCCCTGCGCGTGAAAGTGTTTCACCACATGGGTGACGTGCGGTCGGTAACCGTCTCTCACCGCGTCCCGTTGGCCTCCGTGCTAGACACGTTTCATCCGTGGTTTCACGACCTCCGGCTGTGCAAGCTGTCCTACTTGGACGAAGACGGCGACCGGGTGGCGCTCTCTTCGCAGGCGGAGTACGAAGGCCTGCTGCGGAGACTCCGGCGAAGCTATTTGATCTCTGGCCCGGACTCGGCGTCGGCTGTGTGGGCCGGCAGCTCTTTGAGTCGTTCCAGCTCCTCTGCCCGCGGTGGCCTTTCGGGTAGTAGCGGAGCGACCGTTGACGTCAAGTTGGAATTGTTTTCAGAGTTACTGGACGTGGCATCGTCGCGACCGGCCCGCGTCACGAAAACCGCGGCGGCGGCAGGTCCCTCGCGGACGCTTCCTCCACAGTTCGACGTGCGCAAGGCCCTCGGTGACGCGAAGCGAGAGGAACAGCGAATGCAGCGTCACCTGTCAGCCACGACGTCCGTCACCAGTGGGCGGCCCCTCGGCCGTGATGAAGCGACGGAAGTGCGCGGTGGCCGTGCGCAGCCCATCGGTGGAACCGCAGAGCACGCGAGTGGTGGTCTCGTTCTCGGGGCGCAGCAGCCCACGGTTCCGTCCACCGCGACCGCTGCGCGAGGAAGTGGGGGGGACGACATGCTACGCGACATCGACTTTATCGCCCGCCGTGCGCGATCTCTATTGGGAGACTCGGCCGTCGCGGATGCTCTCGCCCCTGCTCCACCCCCCTGTGCTCCCAAGACCAGAGAGATGGTAGCCGCCGCGGGTCGCCAGCATCGGACGGAAGCCACGATGCGCCCGGTGCCGCCGCCTTCAATTGGGACCGCGCCGCCTGGCACGCCTTCACGTCCCGCGCACGAAGTGCCTTCCATCCTGTCTCCCCGAGTTACCGTGCAGCCAAACGGGCAGCGACCTCAGTGGCAGATGCCTTCCGGTCTCGACGGTTTACGACTTGCACGCCACTCAGATGATGAAGGCGGGCCTCATACAGGTAGAGGGGGCGGCGGCCCCCACGCCATGTCGCCGCCATTTCGTGGTTCAGCCGCAGGAAGGGGTGGCCATCAACGGCAACGGAGGAAACAAGGCTTCGATGCCGTCACCCTTTCCGACGAGGATGAAGACGGATGTTAACAAACGCAATGGCAGGTAGATGTTTCACCCATCGTTGCTGCTGACGTTGTGTGTCACATCTTCTTCCCCCTCCCTTTTCCTTGTTGCCTGCCAAGAGGGGATCGACGAACCATTGAATTGAAACGTTATTAGGGAACATCAGTCACCGCACAGTTGCTCTTTTTTAAAGGCAACCGCCGCTGCGTGTTTTTTTCAGTTCCCTCTGTTCGCTCTCTGTCTTTTGCGCTCGTTTAAGAGCGCATACGACCACCGCATTTCTCGTCAGAAATGGAGGGGAGTAACCCGTATCGTAGCGGCACGAACGTGGCACCGTCCGCTGCAGGTGGTACACCGGCAGGAGGAGGGGGAGGTTCGCTTCTGTTCACCGCAACATCAACGACATCTGCGGCCGCCGTCGCCGAGCTTATCGATCCGCGCCTTAAAGCTATTTTTGCCGAACATTTTACGCCATGGCGGGCCACCACGGCCGCACATGTAGCCGCATACGGCGGCGCCTCCGCGCGCCACGCCACGATTGCATCCGCCGGCGGAGTCACGACGACGCTTCGCAGTGGATACTCCAGCGTGGGATCCGGTCTTCCCGCTTCCACTATTGCCGCGTCTACCGTGCGCGCGTCCGCTCAAGACTCCCTCCGGGCCGCGTACGTCGCCCGCGCGACGAGTCGCCTGAGTTTGCTGCGCGAACAGCGTTTTCAGCAAGCCGATCGCTACCGAGCGACGCCGCCACTTGCGGCTGATGATAGCGCCGCGCGACGGGGTGCAGCCGGTGGCCCGCCGTCGTTTTTGACGGGACGTTCGTCCTCCAGTCAGGCGGCGGCGGGCGGGGCGTTTGATGCCCGTTCCATGCCGTCTCCGGGTCTCGAGCGCAGCGGCGCCTGGGACCGAGAGGACAGCAGCAGCGGGCAAGACGACCCCCTTTTTGAGGTCCATGAGGCGGCGCTATTCCCCGCCCTCGTTCTTGCCGCGCCGGCAACGCCCATCTCATCCGTGTTCGTTGCGGAGGCCGCCTTGCTGCACTACGCGACCCACGTCTGGGAGCCGCCTTCCGGTGCCGGTGGAGGCGACGCGTCGGCGCAGCAGCAGCAAGGGGACGCCATTTCAGAAGCGTCCGTGTCGGCCTCCTACGATGCTCACCACCATCCTCACGACTACGATGGCACCCCATCCACAGGCGGAGGAGGGCGGAGTGCACATTTCTTTCCATCGCAAGGCCACAGCGACGCGACGATGAGCGCCCATGGAGCCACCCACGGCGAACCGTTCGCGACTGGCGGCACATCGATGGAGTCCTTCACCGCGGCGGGTGGGGGTGGAGATGGACCGGCGGGGTCGTCGACATCCGGAAAAGGCGCCGCCGCCGCGGCGGAGTTTGCTCCATTACTTAGTTACCTCCGCAGTCACTTGCGGTCTTTGCTGTTTCATCGGCAGTTCGAGCTTGCTCTCGTCGTTCTGCGCGCCCTGTTTATCTGGCCAGTGGTCTCCTTCACGACGCGCGCCGTCTTCATCCACAACGTTATCTTTTCCGCGTTCTTGCCTCGAATGGCGGCGGCCGCGGACACCATTTTGCTCTTCCCGGGTGGCGGAACGTCCACCGCTTCGCCGTCCACCGTTTCGGGCGGCGGCGGTGGTTTGTCGGGGGGAGGCATCCAATCGATGGGAGCCTCTGCCGCGGCTCAGGGCGGCATGAGCGGCGGTGCGGCGTCCTCGTCGGCGCCTGGAAGCGCATCCGGAGGTCCCATCGGCACGTCTCCCTACGTCATCACGGTCGGCTACATTGCCTTCGTCGAGGAAGTGGCGCAGCTGTGGGCCACGGTGATCGCGTCGTCGATGGCCATCGCGGCCTCCACCGCGACGATGCACGCCATCATCCGCGACGCGCTTGCGAACGCTATCGAGGTTCTCAACGTCGGGACGGAGCAAGAGGGCGGACAAGCGACGGTCGCCGAGACGCTCATCGCATTAGCGGTGATTCGCGCCGTGGTTCGCAGGGCGAGACTTCAGCTCAGCGTCTACATGGACGAAATATTGCTTGGTTTTTGGAACCCGCTGCGAGATGCGAATCGAGCGGTGCGGGAATTTGCGGCGGCCGTCTTTCGGGACGTCGTATCTTGGGTGGTGCAATTTGACGCGATGATTGACGCTCGGGGGACGTTTGCGGGCCACAAAATCGACGACGCCGTGGCGAAGTGCTTGAACCTGCTGTTGTGCGGTGCCGATCACCATGCACATGGAGCGGCACTCGCACTTCGGGTGATCTTGATGGACCCCATTCGATATACAAGCACCAACAGTAGTAGTCAGACGCAAGCTACCACCAACCCCACGGCGAACACTAGCATCCCCGGCTCGTCTCACCGACCTCCGCCGACGCCGAGCGGCTCTATCAATGCTGCGGCCCCATCTCCATCCTCTTCGGCTGGTTTTGCGCCTCCAAAACGGGCTTTGTCCCACGAGCAGTTCATGCAAGTGTGCACCCTCCTGGTGCAGTCGTCGGGCAGCGGAGGGGGCGGCAACCTGATGACGCCGACACGCTACCTGACGCTCACGTTGCTCCCGGCACTGGCTGCGTTTGACCCAGAGACGTTTCAGCGGCACTTTCTTGCGGATGCATGCCGCACGCTCCTCGTGGTCGCCTCAGACGCTAGCGGTCGATCAACCGCGGACTCAGCCGGCGGCGGCGGCGGCGGCGCGTCCTCCACGCCACCCCTGCCTTCCACAAGTGGAGGTTCCGCGTCGATGAGCAGTGCCGCAATGGGAAAGTCCACGGCTGATCGGGGCCAGGTGCTGATGACGATTTGCGACCTTGTTTCGGTCGTCGGATACGACACTGCCTTCGCCATCGCCGTGCAGCCAGCGCTCGTACCGCTTCGCCAGCTTCTCAGAATTCCCCGCGGCCCCAACGGTACCCCCATTCCCGTGACCTTTCACACGCCAAACCGGCCACGCATCGACATTGTCATCGGCTGTCTCGTGAAGCTGCTCAAACTGTGTCCCCCTGCGTCACGGGCGCCCTTGGTCGCGACGCACGTGCGCAAGTGCCTGAACGACGCGTTCAGTTGTGAGAGGGAGGGCGCTGTGCGTTTCCTCTTCGAGTTCGCCGCCGATATGTTCATTGAACTTGCTACCCTTCAACGCGACTTAGTCGAACCCATCGAGGTCGCGTTGCTGACCAGCGCCAGGGGCATCTGCGCCGAGGCGCATCGTTTTACCACGCTCGCGTTGCTACCCGCCACTGGCTTGCTGCCCGCCAACCCTGCGGCTGTTTCGGGCCAGCAGGCGCCTGGGGGCATTCCGGCGATTTCGCCCAGTGAAATATCCTTTGTGGCGAAAGCAGCGGAGGTTCCCACTAGGGGCGGCTTTCCGAGCGCCCCGTCGATGGGATCGCTCTTTGGACCGCCGGGAGGGGACGACCAGGATGGCAGTGGATCCGAGCGCAGCTTCGCGCACGACGAGACCGTGTCGAACGGGGGATCATCCTTCTCCTCTGCCCCTACGACGCCCCGCAGTGGCGCGGATCGCTCCAGCAGTGCGACGTCGATGTACGGCGGCGACCCCACTCACTTGCGCACCCAGTCGCCGTACACGGTGAACTCGACCGATAGCGCCATCCTGGCGTCGCAACACATGCCGGCCGTCATGGCCACGTGCATCGCGGTTTTGGAGATGCTGCGCGACTTCCCGTTTTCGAATCCGTTGCTTCTGCTATATTTTTTCGAACGGTTTGGAGCGCCCTTGTTGCACCACGGCGACGTCTTGGTCCGCTGGCACGCCGTCAAGACGGGTTTAAAATCCATCCAAAAGGTTATCGTGGTGGGCTCAGGGCCGGCGTCCACATTTCGTTTTGCAACCGGGACTCAAACTGCGGAACAGCAACGAGCATCTCAATCCACTTCTGCGCGCGCCGCGGGGCTTCTCGCACGCTCGCTCACCACCCTCGCGTCGCAACTTGGCGGTCCTCGGGTGCTTCCCACGGAAGTTCATGCCGCTGCCTCGGCGGCACACCTTTGCATTGGCACCATCGTCGACAAGTTGCTCTTCGCCGCGATCGGCGACCGCGTGGGTGCGGTACGATATTCCATTCTCGCGGGACTCGCGTCGATGCCATCGCTCATATCCACGATGTGTAACCAACGAGCCGTTTCGTTGCTCACGTGTGCGCTCCAGGATGACTACGTCAGCAATCGCGCGTTGGCACTGGTTCTCTTGAGTAAACTGTCCCCGATGCTACCGGCGACCGTGCATCCGCCAATGAGACGGTTTTTGAAAAGTACCCTCAGCGACACGACCGCAGCGGTTCTGGGTTCCGGCAGGCAACAGCACTCGCTGATTCATCTCCTGCAGCCGGCCTTTGCGTCGATTTTGTCCGCGGGGAATCCGAACGGAAGTTCCTCCTCGTCGAGCGCCACGATTGGTAGTAGTGCCGCTGCAAATGGCGGTGCCGCGGCGACGGTCTCCTCCTCAGCCGCTGGCGGAGGCCCCACTGGCTGTGGCGCGCTTACCGCCTCATCCTGCGTCTGCCAGGTCCCGCAGGCGCTGTATTTCTCGATCATGCCCCGCCACTCGCGGGCGGCCGACTCGCAACTTTTCTTGCTCACTATTTTGGTTCGATCTCTCAATCGCTACGTCACCTTGTACCTTCCGCGGTTGTTAGTGACGCTCGCGACGGTGCTGTCGTCTTACGCCCGAGACGCGTCGGGCGACGACCTAGCCGATGATGTATATTTCTACGCGTCTCGTGGAACCACCGCTGCGAGCGTCGTGTACGGCGGTGGCGCCAGCGCCTATGTCGGCTTCGATGGTGACTCACCGCTGAACGGCGGTATGGGCCGCCGAGGTATCCTCCCTCGGAGAAGCACCACCCGCGCATCGTCGTCGACGCTTATTGCCACTTCATCCACCAGTCACTCTCAGCAAACACTATCATCGCCTCCTGGGGGCGGACATTATTCGTTTGCGTTCGGTCCCAAAGCACGCGCGGCCGCGCTCAATCTCGTCCGCGTCTTGGCCGACGAGGCGACCGACACCGAAGTGGCGCAATGCTTTCGTATTTTCGTTTCACTGTCCGCGCGTATGGTCATCGCGGCGGACGACTGTGCGGTCGTTGCAAGTGCAGTGGTGACCCTCCACCGACTGTTATCGCGTGGCGGCGCAGCGGGCTTCCGCGACTACCTACTGTCGCTGCATCCCTCGTTCCTGCGGTCGCTCCACCGGGCTCTGGCGCTTCAAATGCTCAGCGACGCCGCGAAGCTGACCGCCGTCAAACTCGTTGGCGTCGTCTCACTCGCGCACTCGATCACGACGGTCGGGCTTGGCGTGTCAGGGGGGCGCTGGGGCACCCAAGCAGCAGGGCAAGGAGGAGGTGCGTCGGCGGGACCCGCCGCCTGGGACGGTGGTGCTCTTCTCGTCGCGCTATCCCCGTCTGAGCCGTTCGCAACGACCAAACAAGTGGCTGCCGGTTCCGCCGATCCGGGTGGTTCGTTTCTGGACTCCGAAACGCAAGCGACTTGGCCGCTGGCTGGCGCCGGGAGCCACGCAACGCGTCAGCCGTCATTTCTCGACTCCTCTCGGTCGTCATCGAACATGTCGCTGCTGCTCACCGCCGCCCTCGCGGGTCACGCACAAACCGCCGCAGCCGCGAGCGGCGCGTCGCGCCGACGGCGTCCTTCGACTGCGGTCGCGATCGCGCCTACTGGGCTGCCTCCTCCTGCTGCCCTCCCGATTGACGATCAAACCGTGACGGCTGCCGCAGCGGACTACACGGCATTCGTCCTCCACATGCTCATTCCTCTGCTCGGGGAACCCAATGGGCCCGTTGTGCACTTTCGCGCGATTGCCACCGCGGCCAAAGTCATGCGCGTGGCAGGACGTGCCTGCGATGCGCAGCATCAGGCGGTGCTGTCTCATGTTGGAGCCCGACTCGTCGACGCTTTGCTCCATCTCCTCCCTCGCAGCCTCCAACACCGGTTAGCCATTTACCGGTTCCTCGCTGAGAACATCCTCACGCTGGATAAGTTCCTCGACGCCTTCATCGTCGAGACGGTGCTTTCGTCCGTTGTCGTCTACCTTCAAGTGTCAGCGAATGTGAATGAGATGCTCACGGCGCTATGCGATGTCTTCCTCGCCCTGTTACGCACCACGTGGTTGAAAGGAAAACATCTGCGCGACCTCATGTCGAACATCGTCGCGTTGATGTACCATCGCTTGTTGAGTATCGTGGATCACCTAAACCCGTTGGCGTTGACCGCATCGGACAGCCGCGACGTGCTCGTCGGGTTGCTGCAGTGCATCGGCGCGGCCGTGCCTTCGCTCTCCGACGCGGTTGTCTCGATGCTCGTCGCCCCCGTTGGGGCGCTGGCGGTCAACGTGGTGATTCCGGTCGCAGCCAGAAGGGAGGCGATGGGGACACTCTTCAAGCTCGTCGACGCCACTGTGGATCTTCCCGCTTTGCTGACCACCGTCACGGAACCATGTTTGTCCATTCTTCGAACATGCGCCGTGGCCGACGACCGGCACTGCGGCAGTAGCAGCAGCGCCGTTGGCCGTGGCGGAGGAGCGGCTGGTGCAGCCTTCCCCCCATCGCTGCCTTTCACGGCGGTGGGGTCGCGTCGCTTGCAGATTCCCGCGCCCCCCGCTTCCGTTTCACCCGCCTCGACCGCCGCCGCCGTGACTCCCATGAGTTTGACGGTGAGCGATGGTCCCGACCCATTCGCGGGTTCCACGTTGTTTGCATTAGGCTTCCGCTGGAGCCATGCCCTGCTCGCGGCACAGCGTGTGTTCAACGGCGTGGAGACGCAAATGTCGGTGCTGTCGGCAAGTTTTCAATTACCTCAGGTGGTACCGTCCTTTGCCGGCCTTCAGGACACCCTCTCGAGCATCGAAATGGAGGGCATCGCGATTCTGTGCTACTTACCCACCCGACTTGGCGCCGCGCAACGAAGAGTGGCTGAGCCTTTTTTCCGAAACACGCTTTCGGTTCTGCAACGCCGGTTGCGGCGCTCCTGGCTTGGACCGGGCATCATAGGATTCTACTTGGACTGTCTCTCGGGTGCGCACATCATGCCCACGCACCCGTACTACGCACTGCTTCGAACCACCACCGCGACGCAACTCAGCGGCGCAACGCCGAACGAAGCGGCCACATCCAAACGAGTGGCCACCATGGGCGACCCAACCAGCGCCACAGACTCCGCGACGGTGACGCTCCAGGAATTTTTCTCTGAACAGCAACTCGCACGTCGACTGGTGTCGACAACTCCCTCCAATTCGGCGCCACAGCAGCGGCGTCTTTCGACTATAAGCGACGGTCCGGCTGGGGCTCCCATTCTCTGGGGCAAGACACAGCCGATTCCAGTGGTTCCTTGGCACGCCTCGGCATCCGCCTCAGGCGCATCGATATCAGATTCTGCGGCCGCGACGATGCTTGACCGCGTGGTCGCCAAGGCCAAGTCGCCCTCATCCGGATTGACCACGACGTTCGTCATGGATGGCTCATATGTGACGGCGGCGACGGGTGGTGGTGGTGGAGAACGACGACGACGACACCCTCAGCACCACGACGGCGGTGGGCCACGTCGTCGCCCATCCGACCCGCCGACGTCCGATATCACGACGACGACGACGCAGCCGCCCCGCTTCCGCCTCCTTCCCGACATTCCTGGTGCCCTGTCCGATGGTGACGAGGATGACCCCTCCTCCTCGCTCGCGGGTGGTGTAGGAAGCACCAGCTTTTTGCACCTCGCGGCGTCCTCCGACATTGGTGCGAGCGGTGAGTGGAACCCTGTCGCCACCACGGCTCAAAACCGTCGCGGCACGTTGGCACCGCCAGAAGGAGGCGGCCCTTTGGCCTCCGGAACGCATCCTACAAACGAGGAAGAAGACGACGAAGAGGAGGAGGAGGCGACAGGAGTTGACACGGCCGACGAACGCAACGCTAAAATCATGCGACGACTGCTCTCCAAGGACGGCGAAGCATTCGTGGACGAGTACGACGATGAAGCCGCCGGCCCCCTCGAACCTCCTCCCACGGGACATGATGGTTTCCCGTCGCAGCATGCAGAACAGCGTGGACCTCATTCCGCGCCGCATCGCCACGGCGCTCCCCCAGTCATCTCCGTGGCCGCCGCGCCCTATCCAGGGCTCACCGCCACCGCAGGGGATTCCGTCCTCCGAGCGGAAGAGGCACCGCCCGCTCGACTGATGGCGGACATCGCCGTCCCGGGCATCCCTCCCCTGGCCCTCGATGGCACATTTCTTCCGCAGATGTTCGTATCTCCCCCGAGCTTTCAGAATCTGCGAGACGCTGACAATGAGGATGAGGATCAGTCGGTATCACGACCGGACGTCCGGCCGCCAGGGCAACTCTTTTTATCGGCTAGCAACGCTCGGCCCCTCCCTCCTCCGACAACGTTCAGTCCACCGGCAGCCTTTTCTACCATGAACGTGCCCTCCTTCGTCCCCTCCGGCCACGTTGGTGGCGCCGCGCTGACGCTTTCCACGATTAGCAGCGCCCCTGCCATGCTACGGATGGCGACCGTCTCCCCGCCGCTTGCCTCGCCAATGGGGGGCGGCATGAGTCGGCTGATCGGCGGCAGCAGCGGCGGCGTGACGATGGTGGCGCCGCCGGCGTTGTCGAGTCGCATCATGGCGTCCGGAGGTCTGTCTGTGACGCCTCTCGCCACCACCGCTGCGTCACCGTCTCAGCCGCTTCGACCGGCCGCGGCGTGGTTTCAGCATGCCCTGTGTAACGAAGAAAAAACCTGGTGGTCGTGGCTGGACAGCGTCACGTCCGACTTGCTAGACCATTGTCGATCACTTCCCGCGCTCGTGGCGTGTCGCGAGCTCCTCGCCGATCACCGTCCTACGCTTCTCTATAGCTTTCCGCACATCTTCGTGGCAGCCACCATTCAGCCGTCGATGCTTGAATCAGCGGAGGATATGGTCGCAGAGTTCAACGCGTTATGCAAAGTGTCCTGCGGCACCGTCGCGCCAACGAACGCGTCGTCGAGTGTGGCTCGAATGCCCTTCGACATCAAGCACGTGCTCGCCCGCACGGCGGACCGTTGTTATGCGAGTCGAGCCGCATACTCATTTAAGTGGACGCTGTCGCAGGAGGTGATCGCCAAACTGGCGGTGGCCGCGGGGTCGCTCGCCTTGGGTCTACAGCACGCCGAGCAGGTTGCGGCGAAGAACGTTCAGCAGCCGTCGCCATTCCAGCGTCCCCTTCTCGCCCCCTCATGCGATGAGACCTCGTGCCTGGCGCCGCCGCCGCCGCCGCCGCCGCCGCGAACGCAAGCTAACTCGCTGCCTCAATGGCAGTTGTTGCAGACAGCAGCAACCGTAGGTGGAAGTGGTGGTCATGCCAACGCCTACGTTCCTGCTTCCTCGTCGCCCCTGCCGATGGTCATCTCGACGCCAAGCAGTCCATTGCCGTTGTCGTCCTGGACGGCATCCGGCACGCTTCCCACCTTGCTAGTCGACCTGATTCCGACGTACGTCGCCTTCTGCGTGCCTGTGCCGGATGTGCTGGCGCGCCCGTTGCTGGATGAGGCCCGCTCCTGCACCTATCAACTCACGACGTGGCAGCAAAATGCACGCCGAGGGGTGAACCCCACCACAGCCACCTTGGCGTCGGATCGTCAAGTGACAACAACTCCCCCGCTCGTACCACGGTCCGTCGATACGACTTATTTGGTGAACATGGCGCTGCTTTTGGAGGGCTGTGGCCGCCCCGGCGTTGCCGTACAGCTTCTCGTTACCGCCCTTCGCAGCCTGATTGTCACCCCAGCAGCAACGACGCCAGCCACGGACGGACTCATGATGCAGCCGCCGAACCACTCGGTCGGCGGCGCTTCTTCGTCATCGTTTTCTCCACGAACCCCCACCGTCCAGCCGCCAGCCCCCTTCCCTTTGGCGCTTGTCGTCGCGCTCGTGCGAACCCTTAACTCCGCCGACAGGTACCAAGAAGCACTCGCTGTCGCGGAGTGGGCGTCGATCCGCAGCATTCATGCGTGGGGCGGCGGCGGCGGCATGGGGGCGACGACCCTTCCGCCTTTGCCACAACGCGGCGTGGCGGCGTCGATGATGACCGCATCGTCGTCATCGGAGTCGTTCGGCCATCCAACAGCGCCGCGGCTGCAGTTCAACGTTTCCCCGCAGCCGATGTCGCAAGGAGGCATCATCGCAACGACGACTCCTCGGGCGTGGGATGACACCTTGATGCAACAAGCGCAGCGTGCCAGCCTCGCCCTTGGCCACTGGAGCTCTCCGCTCGTTACCGTCGCAGGCCGGGGCGACGGCTCCCCGATGAAGGGCGACGGTGGATATCCGTTGTGGTCCCAGCAAGTGACCTCCTCGGTGCGTGTCTCGGGAGGAATCGTGCAGTCACTCTGTCTGGCGGTGAAGTGCGTGGCGGAGGGCAACAGCGCCGAAGCGCGGCAGCACATCGCCGTCGGCCGTCGCCACGCCCTTCTCCTTACCCCAGCGATGTACAGCGAGGACCTACGCAGAGCATTCACCATTAGTCTTTGTGTTCAAGGTTTCAGCGAGCTGGAAGAAGGTCTTTCTAGCAAGGCGGATCCAAACAACGCACAGTCACGTCGGTTTCTTCGACTGCTCGATGACCGCATCTCCAGCTCGATCACGTCACTCGAACAGATGGCGGATGGTCGTACGATTCGATCGATGTTCCGGCCTTACGCCACGCAGCCTCGCTTGGCGCTTCAACTCGCGGCCGGCCACATGCGCCAATCGGACGTGGTTGGCGCGTTGGAGGCGCTGCGGCCGGTGTATGAACGCGTCGCGTTCTGCTTGACTGAGCGACGACGGAATCCGAGGGCCTTCGCTGGTGGTGGCGATGGTGGCGGTGGCGCCTCATCGATGCCGCCACTCACCGCCGCGGACCGCAGCGCCGTGTTGCAGTACCTGTCGTACCTGAGACTTCAGTTCCCCATTGCCACTTGTGGCCACCAAGCGACGACGACCTTGACGGTCGCGGTCTCGAACGGCGGCGGCATCGACAGCGGGGGGGCTCTCCGTTCGTTGTCTCCTCTGCGCTTCGTATCTCCTTCCGCGGCGGAGCAACAGTCCGCTGCCCTCTCCGAATTGCGCCGCTTTGATCGGTTGTTGTTCGAGTACATGATGGAGTCGCTGGTGGTGTCGTGGCCCATGACGGCGGACGTGGAAGGAGAGGCGGAAGCCGGGGCGTCGCAACGTCCTCAGCCGTCAGGGCCGGCCATGAGTAGCGTGACCGCGGCCGTTGTTTCCTGGTCGACGACTGCTTCCGAAGTGCACCAGGCGCTCGATCGAAGAGTCTCATCCTTCCGAGCCGGCGTTTACATGCTGCGATCCAAGCTGCGAGTGTTGGAGGCGCTATGGTGCCTGGACGCCATGCCTTCTCTCAACGGACGCATAGCGCCGCCTCAGCATCCCAAGAGGATCCCGTCGCCGATGACGCCGACCAAGGCGGCGAGCGGGACGACGCCCATCATTGTAGTCCCCGACGCGGATCTCGAACAACGCCAAAAGCACGAGGAGCCCAACGATCGCGTCAATTCTGACCTTCTCATGCACAGTTTTTACACCATGAGGTCGGCTTATCAGCTTTGCAAGTGTCGGCAGTCGCGAAGTGTGGTGCTTTTTTTCGTGCTTCGCGTGGCCAATGGGATGGCTGCCCACGCGGAGCTGGAGGACCGGCGGGTCGAGTGCCTCATGAGCGTGGCCAAACTAGCGATCGACTGCGTGACCGCCGACGCCTCGTTCGATGGGATCGACGGTCTCGAAGGTGAGCCGCTCTTCCCCGGCGGGCACATGCACGTGCACGCCCTGCTTCTCACTCTTTGTCACGTGTTGCATCAGCTCTACGTCGCCAAGCCCATCGTCACGATGCCGACAACAACGGCGCCAGCAACAGTGGCACCACTTGATGGCTCTGGTGGTGCGGGCCGAGATGAAGAGGCGGCTGTCTCTCCTCCTGTTGCGGCTCCCACGGCCCCACGGCAAGTCACGTTTGTCAACGCCAACAGGACGTCCGATCAACCAGCCGCTACTCGCACGGCGTCCGCGAGTAATTTGCACCGCGGCTCACCCGCGGGGGGTGCCGTGGCGGCAACTTCCACGACGACGGCGCTCGTGGCTGGGAATTCCACTGCCGCTGTCCTGGCGATGCGGCGCCTTGTCGACGCGGTTCCCGTGGCGCTCTGGGTTCGGCTCGTGCCGGTGTTACTCACCATGATGGAAGCGCACCACCCTATCGCCGACCATATCCTGGCCAACGTCGCTCGCGTGTTCCCTGGTGTCATCGCTCGCGAGTTCGTGGCCCACAGCGACAAGCCTATCGTCGCGTCGTTCATCCGCTCGCTTTCAAACGGGAGCGCCGCCGTCGCGTCCCCTTCTTGGGCCGGAGCCGCGATCGTCCCACCCGCCACACCGGTCGTCAATCAGCGTCACGTCGTTACGGGAAGCAACCTCTGGTCGCCGGCGTCCGATTCCGCCACGTCGTCACCGCCTGCCGCGTCTTTTAGACAGTCGCAGCTGCACTCAGCTTCGTCTCAGCCTCGTCTCGGAGCGGCGCAATCGCCGCCTCCAGATTTGGCGCGACCCAATTTAGCCTCGGCTTCGACTCACGCATCCCCCTTGTCGATCGCCTTGGCACGAGCGGCCGCGTTCAAGCAGCTGATGTTGGCTCGGCGGGGCCTACAAGTGGACGTGTCTTCCCAGCGGCTGCCATTGCCGACTGATTTTCACGCCCACATGGCCTCGAGCGAGCTGTTTTATCTACAACCTCAGGCAGCCTCGCGCGTGAGCAGCCCGGCGGTTCCTTCCTCAGGCGGCTCCTCCGTCACATCGCCTCTGTACGATGCTGAAACGTTTCACAAATTGGGGAGCGACAAGCGATTTCCTTCGTCCACGTCATCCTCCTCATCTTCGGCGCCGTCTGCGGCATCGCAGGCGGCCGCGTATGACATTATTGGGGACCTGCTGGACGCGCCCTGCATCGTCACGCTGAAGGTGAGCCTCAGCGCGTCGGGCGGCACGCTGCTGCAGCACATCCGCGAACGGCAACAGCGCCTGCAACGTCAGCGGGAAAGGCAGCGACTCCGTCGTGGTAACAGCGCCACGCGCCGCCGTGATACCCTTCCACAGCGGAGTCGCTATGGTGCGACTGCCCAAGTGCACAAAGAACGAAGTGACGATGACGACGACGAGGACGAAGACGACAGTGACGATGTGGAGTCGGACGCCGACGCTTTCGATGAAGAAGAGAACCACCGTGCCATTCGACGCCACGCGGCGCGCCACGAGGGAGCGGATGAAGGGGCGGGGCTCTCCCGGAGCGACGACTCGGACTCCTCCCTAGCGGCATCACCGCAGAGGACAACCGATCGGCCGTTCTTCGCCGCGACCCCTCCAACGACACCGAACGCTGCGAGTCTGCACCGGCGTGGCGACACCACGACCCTCGAGCCGTTTCTCGCGACACCCATCGTTCGACCAAAGCGTTCGCCGATGGGGTTGCTGGGGGTAGGCGAGAGTCATCGGCGCGACAGTCTTGAATCGACACCGGGCCGCACGGCGCCGTTCTCATCTGTGGATGAGTCGCCCAACGCGCCCTTTGCCATTCCGACCGACGGTTTCGGCGGTGGCAGCTCTCCGTTTGGCGGCGGATTGTCCCGCCACCCCGCCATCGGGCAGCACGCCGCCGGCCCGTCCGCCAACTGCGCGGATGCCATGTACTTCGTGGTAGACTGCACTGTCACGGATGGCACGAGGCAACGATTTGAACTCTCAGTCTTTCAAGGTGCCACCTCGGCCGCCATCGCGCGTCGGATGCACCGCCGCGCGTCGATCGGCGCGCTGTACTTGTCACGGCTCGCCGATGTGCTGTGCGCCACCGCGTCGCCGGCCGCGATGTGTTTCTTGGACGACGCCATCGGTGGCTTAGACGTGTCCTTCACCACGGGTACGTCGTCTCAGCCCTTCATCGCGCAGCAGCTCCGGCCATTAGCCCTCGTGCCGATCGCCATCCACTTGGGCGTGTCCGCACTGGAAGCGTCGGCCGCGCAGATCGGGGCCAACGGCGTTTTTCCCTTCGTTAGTGAGGGGCAGCCGCCGCCGCGACGAGCAAGCACGGCTCCCCAAATGTCGCCCGGCATTTCCGTCTTCACCACCGATCACGCGGCGGCCGCAACGTCGTCGATGTTCACCACCGCGGGATTCTCCATGCTGCCAGGCCCTACCATGAACATGTCATCGCACCGCGAAGCTGCGAGTGCAGCGTCCCGCCGCCGCCAGCACGTCGCCGCGGTCTTCCTCCTCACCCCCATGCCAGCCGACACCGTAGCATCGCTTCACATGCTTGCCACGGGGAAGCGATCGCGGCTCTTTGCGGCGCGGGCGCACCACATGGACGCTCACGCGAGCGTCGCCGAGGGGCAATCGGCCATCATGCAGGCGGCGGGGCGGCAGGCCGTGTCTTCATGGTCAACGCAACACTCGGGCGTCCCTTCGTGGTCGAGACGAGGGAGTGATGCCGCTGCGTTCGGACTGCAGACCCCCACTCTGCAAAGCCACCGAGGCGGCTCGCTGCGCATCGCGACGACAATTGCTACTGACGTGATGAACGATCAGCTTTTTCTCCCGCGTCCGACGGCTCTTCCGCGATCGCCCGCGCCCCACGCATCCTCGTCATTGGCTGCTACCAATTTCCGTCAGAGTCCTCAGCCGGCTGCAAGCAAGGTACCTCCGGGCCATCACAGTTCCTCCTCCGCCGCCGCCGGACTCTCGCACGCAAAAGGGAGAACCGGCATGCATCAAATTGTCGATGCCGCTGTGCCGATGCCGACGCGACTCCTCCTCCTTCGCCAATATTGGACGACTCACCCCGGCGACGAACTCGCCAAGGCGCTATCCGCACTCGCGGAGGATGCCGCCTCCTGGTTGAGGTCTCGCAACACGTTTTCACACTCTCTCGCGCTGTGGAGCTCGATTCAGCTCGTTTCCGGTAGTGCCGTCTGCGCCTCCCGTGGGCCGGACACCATGCTCGTGGACGTCACCACGGGCATCATCACGATGACGGATGCCGGTAGCCTCGCGCCGTCGCAGGGACTCGCGTCGATTCCCCTTGGGATCGCGATGGAGCTTCTCGCCGCGGTGACGCAGCCAACCGCCGGCGGGCCGTCGTCCTGCCCTCCACCTCCTTTGGAGACCCATCTCTCGAGGGGTGGTTTGCCACATGACGACGACACGAGAGGGGGAGGGCCCACCGCAGCGCCGTCCGAGCCGCTTCCCTCCCCGCTGCTAAGCAGCTCCCGTCGCCACGCAGCGGGGGCGGCATCTCACCACCCAACCGTTGTTGTCTCTGGGGGGGCAGCGGTAGCGTCGACGCATTTCATCGACGACTCACTGTCGTGCGGCTCCGCAGAGCACCAAAGGGGCCTTTCGTCCCTTCGCGTCCGCTTCCGGCTGACGCGCCTTCTAACTGGTGCGCTGGAACTTGGCTCGCCTTTCGGCACATACGCGCACGCCTTCGCCGCTTCCGTCGCCGTTTTACAAACCCGGAAGCATTGGCTGACGTTGGACACGGACCTCGCGGCGTACCTGTGCTACGCGGCCGACGGGGTCCCCCTCCTCGGGCTGCGTTCGATATTGATGGGCTGCGTCAATCGTAGTGCTAGTGGCGGTGTTGCGGGGGGTGCGGCGTCCACCCCGCCCCCGCCGACGTCCCGCCGACTCAGCATGTGTGGTGGCGGAGGCGGCAGCGGCGATTATCTGACGACTCGTTGCCCATCGGGTCCCTCGTCGCGTACCATTCTGCGCAGCCATCTGTGTCACCCCAGCGTCGGACTCACGTTGGCGTCGCATCACTGGCACCGGCAATTGAGCCTCATTCCAACGCAGCGCTGCCGCCGTCGGCCGGCCGCCGTTACGCCTTCGCTGCTCGAAACACCTCTGCCGCCTGTCTCGCAGTGGATGCCTTCGACACCGGCGCTGCCGATTGTGGCGTCCAACACTGTCCTGTCATCGATGGCCCGATCCACGGATGATGCAAGCTCACCGACCTCGGACGAAACGCAGCTGCCAGCGGGCGGACCCACAAGAACGGTGTCTCGTGTGGAGTCCGCCGTCGACGTCGCCCTTTCGTCCAGCAGCAGTACCAGCAGCAACGGTCAATCCTCCTCGACCAAACAGCCGCCGCATGACCCACGTATGATGGGAGGTCACCACCACAGTGGCGGAGGAGTACACACACACGGGAAGCAAGAAGAAAGGGGAAGGGCCCACGAGCCACCACCGAGAGAGGTGGATGGATCCCCAGTGCTCACGACAACTACCCTGGTGGGCGCTGTCGTCCCGACGCAGCGGGGACAGCAGATCGGGCAGCGCATCGCGGTGACGGGCGAGGCCGCCGATAGCCCGACATCGGATAGCATCACCTCGGTGGCGCCTGCCGCTCCGAGCGCCGTGCCTCTTGGCAACTATGAGGGGGCGACGGCATCGACTGCTGCAGCGCAGCCCGACGTCGACGGAAACGTTTTAGGGTCGCAAACCGCCGATTCGAGCCCCCATTCGATCTCAACGACGTCGATTGGGAGTAGCTTCGGTCTCGGTGGCACGTTTCCTCCCGTTCTGCCTCCCGCGAACGGCACACCTCCACCACATGAGAGTGGTGGAGTGGCAGCCCCACTGCCGCCCGCGACCAAGGGTGGTGGCGGCGAGGACCCCCACCCCCTCGCGTCTCCCCTGGCACAGCAGCTTCAAACGGAGCACCGTGTCCCAACCGTGGATGCTGCAATCGACACCACAGCTTCCTCCTTGTCCGCCGCCGCTTTGCAACAGGAGCCAGAGGTCGAACCGCTAACGGCCATTGTGGGATCTGGCACGACGGCAGCGGCAGCTTCACCGGCGGGCACGGCGACGTCGGCCGCGAGGCGTCAACGAGCCACGAGATTGACGTTGCTTCCGACCGATGCCGAATCCGTTGCCATTGTGCTATCCACGCCAGATGCCCAGCAAGACAAGCAACGCCTCCTCGCCGCGCAACAGCGCAAGGCCGTCGTGACGTTGCAGCGTTGGGCGCGAGGCCACATTGTGCGCGCTCGTCGCGGACTGCTACGAGGAGCGGACTTGACGGCGCACGTGAGACAGCTCATTGTCGCCGCAACGTCAGACGTGAACCTTCTGTCCATGCCTGGGCTGGGCCGCCACCTTGCCTACTGGGCTCCTCAGTGGTAAAACCCCGTGTGGCGACCTAGTTTCTGTTTTTCAGACCACCATCTCAGTTCTTGTTTTTTCCGTTTCATTTGCGGGGCATTGTCCCACCCTACAACGGATCTCTATATCTCGTCGCCCCAAACCATACCGCAACACACGATGAGGTGTTCCAGATAGAGGAAAGCGAGCGAGAGTCAAACAGCGCTCTCGTCGTCAGTGCGTGGCCCCTATCTATCTACGGTACGGTCACTGAAGAACGGCGTTCGTTCCAAACCAAACTTTGTCGTTTAACCACAAAACGACGCTAAACGGCGCGGTGATTATTGGCGCCCCTTCCGTAACAGTTCAATTTTTTTCAAGCGCATTTTGATCAACGATCGATTCGCGCGTTTCCCCCCACCCACCGCCTATCCGCTTTTCAGGCTTCCGGAAAATGCGTGCCTCCACATCAGAACCGCCCACCGCAACTTCTGATCGAACCCGCCCCGACAGCCGCCATGCACCGCCGCCGTCTCGACGGCCACCGTTGACGCAGTCGCAGCGCGTACCTTCGGGACACGACGGCGACGAAGACCACCAAGCTCATCGCGGCTCCGGTGCGCGACACGCCCATCATCACAGCCAGTCGCACGTTGCGGCATCGGGTCATTCAAGTGGAACGGCGCCATCAACTTCGCTTCAGCAAGAACAACTGGGCGTTGAAATCGCGCCGCTCGAGCGAGCTCTTCGCGAAGCCGCCGCTGCCGAAAGCATTGCCGCGGAGTCGACCATCGCACTCGCCAAGCAAGGTGAGCAAATGAAGCGCATTGACGGCAAGCTCGACCGCATTGGACAGCAGCTCAACACCAGCGACAAGATCGTCAGTTCGATCGCCAGCTGGACGGGGATGCTCACGTCGTGGATCACGGGGGGTGGGACGGCAGCCGCCCCTCCCCCAGCCGCTGGGTCATCCTCTCAGGCATCGTCGTCATCCTCTCAGGTCGACAGGCCAGCTTCCTCCTCGATCAAGGGAGACGCCGGCGCTCCGGGAAGTCGCATTCCGATTCGGGGCGTGAAGGCATCTGGGCCGTCCCCAGCACCAGGGATGACCCAGACGGAAACGGCACAGCTGGAACACCTCGAGGCCAGCATCGGGAGACTCAAGGTGACCGCCGTCGGAATGGGAAAGGAGCTCGAAACGCAAAACCGGCAGTTGGAACGGCTTGGTGACAAGACGCGCGCGGTCAACAACCACATGGAGCGGACAAACAACAAAGTCAAAGGATTGCTGTGAATCGCTCTATCTACTTGAGGATTCCGCCGCTCTTCTCGTCAACTTTATTTTGTTGCCTCTGCAACAGTGCTCCCTTTTTGTTAGTGGCTTCCATTCAACTCTGTCCTTCACTTCTCGCCCATGGGCGGCGACTTTACTGCCTCAGAGCGTTCTGCGGGAGAGGACTTTGCTTGCTGGCTGAATCATCACACGCGAAGAAACTTTGTTTCAATACCGGAAACGATTCGAAAAGGAATCTCGCCAAACGTTATTTTTTTTCCACACATTTTTCTGTTTTGGGGCTCCACCACGCGCATTGAAAAAATGGAAATCTCATCATCGCATCATCAATCGGTCAAAGTTCACTTCCGAGCCACAATGCGAGGGTTTCAACGGCTCGAGTCCTCTCGCCTCGATTCCACGGACCCCGTTTATCAAGCGCAGCTGCGCACGTGCACGGCGGACTTCCTTCGATTGTGGCAGCACATTCGGGACGAGGGTATTTTTTCGCAGAATGAGGAATTGAGCGACTTGACGACGTTCGCGCTCGAAATTCTTCCCGTCCCATTCTATCTTGGAAGTCTGATTCAACGGCGAAATGACAGCGGTGCAGCATACGTTGCCGCGTCAAACTCTGCAGCGGCGGGCGACTTTTCGTCGAATTCGCAGCAGCAACAACGCGGCGGAAGCGCTCCTTCCGTCGATCAAATTCGCTCTGTGACGGACACCCGGCGCAGTGTCCTAACGGTGTCGAACGACTTCCTGATGCGTTTTTTCCTGACACTCGTTGATCTTAAATTACTGGATGAGCGTCAAGTTGCGGTGAAAACGGTGTCGCAAGCTGATTCCTTAGATCGGACGGCAAAGGTGAATGCCTTCCGTGAAAGGAAAGAACTCACCGATCGCCGCGATCAACTTGACAACACGATAACAATGAACAAACTGCGCGCCGCGCGCATCCGACGGTTGGAAGGCGATGAGGAAGACGACGATCCCAGCGGTAAGAGGGTGGCAACACGGTCACAGCGGCGACGAACGGAAGAAGCCGCCGCTGCCGATGACGCGCGAGACGAGGACGACGACGACGGCTTCGACGACGAAAATGAGGAGTTGCTGCGAGAAAGGCATCAACTACAAGTCAAGCTCTGCGCGGTCGAAGGGTTTGCCATTTTTCAAATGAACAGCCGGGAGTTGCAGCTACTGGGTTCGATGAGCGAGCAGCAAAAGCGAACGGCGATTGAGGCGTATCAGCTCGAGCTGCTGTCCACTGCAACGTCGTTGTCGAGTGGTGCTTCGGCCGGAAACCCGGCCTCTGCCGCGTATTTAAATGCCAGGTCGCTGTTCGATGGATCATCATCTGCGTCTGCGTCGAATGCGCTTTCGCTCTACCGCTTCGACCACGACAATGGATGCTGGGTGGCCCCGCCGGGTGCGGCCGTCAGCGGAGGGTCCACGGGTGGTGGTCCCGCAAACTACACCATCCTGCCTGGAGGGCATGTCATACCGATGGGGGTGTCATCGTTGCGACAGGCCGCCTACACGGAAGCCTTCATTCAGCGCAACATGCCCACGCAAACACTCGCTGAGTTCGCAGAGGGTGAAATTGCCAAAATGCAAGCGGGTCAGTTGCAAGCCGCCGCGGCGCAGCAGCAACAGAAGGATGAGGACGAACGCCTCGGTGAGGATGGGATCGAAGAACGGGAGCGTCAGAAGCAGACCAAGTGGGACGACTGGAAGGACAATAATCCCGTGCAGGGCATCAGCAAGCGGGGTAACTTGTCTTAGTAGCTCACGCCGGGGGCGACGTTTTTTTGTCGCCCACCACGGGGGTGTGTGGACGCACCCATTCAGTATTCTGGGGACCGTATCATCCCAAAAGTTCCTTTTTTGACACTTTCTTTCTTGTGGCCTGCACCTTCATGCGCTTGCCTCCCTCCGAGTCCCCTCCGAGTTGGCGTGGCGGTTTCCGACCTCTGCTGCTGTCTCCAACTCTTTCTTTGTCCTGGGGAATCACACCGTCATCAATTCCAGTGGGCAACATAAAGAAGGGCAAAGATCGAGGGTGAAGGGAACCGTTTTGCCAAATGCTTTTTGCCACTGGGTCGAACCTCGCTGGCGGTTCCCGTCGCGGGCTGTCGCCTCGACGGCTTCTGATGGCTGTGTCGGCGGTCGTGCTCTCGCTGCTCTCCTCTCACCAAAGGGACTTCTTCGTCGCCGGCCAAGCCACCCTGAGCTGGTCCATCACATCTGCCCGCGGGCACCCTTTAGACGAAGAGCTGCTCGCAGGACCTGACCTGGCGGGGCGATCCCTTCCTCTGCAAGTGACCGTCTCTCACCCCAACATCCGCCTATTTAAGGCAGGCTTGAAGACGGACCGATCTGTGATCCCGGGAAGCTGTCGAAGCCTTTCGACGAAAAATCAAGACGGCTGGAATAAATGGAAGAGCTTCCTGAACACATCGATCTTCGTCAACGTCGATCTCACCGATCAAAACAAGAAGCTCAACATTTATCTCGTGAAAGTGAGCGGCTTCGCGCTTTTAGAGTCGGAGACGATCCGCTGCGGACCGCTCACGGATGCCCAGGGAACGAAGCTCTACACCGGTGACATCCCCGCGGGCGACGAGGTGTTTCAGTTGGAGATCAACAGCGCCATCCGGCGCGATGGCACCGCGAAGCCCTCCGCCGATTTTCTGCCTTACATCCGGGCGATCGATAGTAACAGCCAGTTAGTCGACTCCTCTGGAAGCTTGAAGGAGTGGGACATCCGGAACAATGGCTTGCTGCTCTACTTCGTGGTCCGTTTGGACGTGTGGAAAGCCGACAAGCTCCCGCAACTGATTCCATTTTTCACGTGCGGCGATGCCGTGGACTGTCTCAAGGACATTCTACTGCCGCGTCACTTCACCATTCCGCCGGCGACGCCCAATATTCTCATTTTAAACATTTCGCGAACGGACGCGCGCTTGTTTGACATCCCGGCGCCCGTCGGGAAGACGAACGCCCTTAGCTTCGGCGTCAACGGCAACAGCTTGGCGCAGTTTACGCTAAAAGGCCTCGAACTCAACGTTGGGGAAACGCGCTGGTCCATCCGACACAATTTGCATGTGCCGTTGGTGGCGATGATTGACGGGGCATTCGCGACCCCGGCGCTGGAAACGACACAAGTGACGATCAAGTATCTTCCCAACAACCAGTTGACCATTACCGAAAACTGCCTTCGGGGTAAAGAACCGCGATCGGCGACGTGTCCCTCCACGCTGTTCTTCAAATGCAAGGAGATCATTCCCAATCCCGCTGATCAGCTGACGCGACCGCATTTTCACAACAACGGCCCCAACACGGCGGGCGACATTTCGCGCCACGCGCTGACCTCCAAGTACGCGGAGATGGCATCGCTCCCCTGGTTAAAGACGGTCGTCGCGGATCCACCAGCCTCGGCGTCCAACTTGGCGTCCACCACCCTCGGACTCATCTTAAATGCGATCCCGGGCTACGAAACGTGGGTCGACGACACCATCGAAATCAACCTCCCGTTCTCCGTCTTCGCGAATTTCGAAGCGCCGTTGTCACGGCTGATGACGTCGGCCACAGACACCTTCACCGAACCCGCGGTGATGTCACTGATCGTCAAGCCCAGCCCGGGCTTCATCCGCGCCATCACGTTCGATGTGGAAGAGGCGGACATTCGGCAGGGTGGCATGGTCATGTACTACGTGCTGGACGGAGAGAGTTTCTGGGAGTCGACCCTTGACACGCTTCTCGAGGCCTTCTCCACGACCGCCTCCGAGGGCTGGGCAACGCGCGCGGATTGCTTTCTCCCTCCGGGCAGCATCACGTTCAACAAGACGGCGACAGGCAAAGCCAACACGTCGGTCATCAAGCTCAGCTTCGTCCCTTGCAAAGGCTTTCACACGATCGAGCGAGACACGGTCACGTTGGACCTCGCCAAGCTCGTAGGGAAAGGCATGATCCGCTCCCGAGAATTGCTAACGGCGTCCAACTCGCTCTCCTTTCTGGTCAGAAAATCACCTGGCGAAATGGTCTACACAGGAAGGCAGATCATCACGGAGACGGATATTTGGAACGCGACGTGGAACTTTACGCTGGAGCTGACAGATGACAAGTGGAACTTCAAAAACAATGCGCAATGCGCAGCGGATGTCATGGCCCAGTGGGTCTCCAACGTATCCCTGGGCCCCGCCTGCGCCCAGTGTTGGAGCGTCATGGACCGAAAGCGCGAAATCATCGGCCCGAATTTAGAGAGTTTCGTTGCTCTTTCGCCGGACAACGCGACGATGACCTTTCAGGCGCAGTATGTGCCGGGGTCAACCTACGACACGGGGCGAGCGGAAACCATTTTGATCACCGTACCTGGATCGTGCACGAAAAGCGGCGAAGCGGTCCGGCGAGGCGAAATCAAAGTCACCGTCAAGCCTCGAGCGGGCTTCGCCGCGATGGGTGTGACGTTCGGCACCCCCGATGAAGCTGTCGAAACAACGGCCGTCAGTGAGTCCAAAGTGCGGGCTGGAAAGGCAAGCATCGTCCTGTTCGCTCAACGCGAGACGTGGGACATCACGTACCCAGATCTGGCGACCGAGGTCGTGAACGCGCTGGTATCCAACGGTTCGGAGGCGTTTGGTTGGAACGTGCGCCGAAGTTCTTTGATTGCGAATCCAGCCACCAGCGTCGCCATTTCGAGAACGAAGATCGTCATCGACCTCGCGGTGACCATTTCCTACGACATTCGCGCCAACGAGACCCTTTTCATCCCCATTTCGTCCGCCTGGGTTGACTCCCGCGAGCTTCCAACGCCCAGTGTTCTTATGCTGACCATTTTCGCCTCCGCAGGGCACGTGAACGTCTCGAACTGGTTCGGCAGCAGCCGAGAGGTCGTCACGGAGGAGGACGTGCGCCATGGGCGGCTGTGGTTCGAATTTACGTTGATCGGTGATCAGTTCCGACGAGATCAGTCGTACTTCGCGAACAGCTTCTTCAGCGCCGATGCATCCCCAACTAGTTTTGGCACCCTCGTTCGGACGTCCCTCATGCCCGACAACAAACTGTTCAACTTCACCGTCCCTAACGAGGGTGTCGAGGTCCTCAACCTGCAGCTACAGACCTCCGCATTTCTCGACGTCCACCAGGCGCAGGAGAATATTTTCATCCGGCTGCAAAACTCCACCGTCGAATCCGGCATCAACCCTGTCTTTCTGTCCGGAGATGGCGTCGAGTCGACCGAATTCGCGTTCAGTGTCGCGCGCGTGCCCGGTAGGCTCGTGGTGTCAGGGAGCATCTTCAACCTCGATGAGAAGAAGTTCCGCCAGAGCACCGGGATGAGTGTCTACCTCACGCTCGTTGGTGACCAGTGGTCAAGCAACGGCACCGTGGGTCTGTGGGCGAAGATCAAAAGTCGGCGCGCCGTGGCCTCCACACTATCCGGAGCGGCTGCTGCCGACGAAGTCTCCGGTTTTAACAGTTTGAAGGCCTCGCTGCTCCCTCCCTCTCGCGTCGTCCTCGCTTCGCCGAACGTCATTGTGTTGAACTTTCAGTCGAACCGAAATTACGAGATCAATGACGATGAGATCATCGACTTCACGCCGCCTTTGGACTCCTTCAAGTCAGGGCTGAAGCCCATTACCAGCGGCCCACTCGAGGTGCTCGTGCAGCGCACGGGAGGGGAAATTCGAGCAGCGACCGGGGGAGGGACCATCGCGTTGACCGAGATTGACATCCGCAGTCGCAATTTCACCGTCAGCATTGCGGTGGACGGGGACAATTGGAACCAGCAAACTATTGTGAACGACCCCGAAACGTTCCTATCGGCGGCGTTCAATTCCTTGTCGTCGCTGCTCCGCGAACCTCGTGGCTTTGCCAAGTACAAGGACGCGATCCTTGGGCTGCCGACGCCGGTGGTCCGTCCCCGTGGCGGGACGATTCAAGTCATGTTTCAGCCCACCCCGTTGTACGACATCACCGAGGACGAGACCATTGTGTTCACCGCCACAGCGAACTATGTCAACACCCTGATCCGGCCAGACCCGTCCACCGTTTCCATCACCGTGCTGGCGACGAGCCGCACGATCGTTTGCGTGGTGGACGACAGCCGAGTGCTATCACGTTCTTTCCGATTTAACACGTTTCAGTTCGCCTCCGTCGTCGCCAACATGCTCTCGGTGTCGCCATCGCGCATCGCTGTCCGCGTCAACACCACGGCGTACAACGATGAAAAGCTGCTTGTCCTATTAATGAATTTTGCGGGCAGCCCTTCTGAAGGCGACTTTCTGTCTTTCGCCGAACTGACGTCTCTTTTCTTTGCCGTATCGCCTTCGTTTCGTGAGGCGCAAACGGCTATCCGGTACGCATATCCGGAAGACGACCCGTCGCAGCTCCTGCGAGCGGCCGCGGCGGCCGATACGGTGTCGTCAACACCTCAAACCGTCAAGGACGACGTGTCGGCCGTTGAAATCATTGTATGGGTGTCAGCTTCCGTGGGTTTTCTGCTCGTCATCGCCATTGGCTACGCCGGCGTCATGCACCTTCAAGGGGCCCGCCACTCCGTTGGCGTTCTCGGTCGCAGCAAGTTCGCCAACCGAGATCGGTACGGAGCCCATGGGCAAGCCCACGTCGTTGTTGGAGAGACGGAGTTGCTCGAGCGGCAGCGACAAAGTCAAATTTCACGCGCAAAGGAAGTCAGCGCGCAGGACCGCTTGAACTCGCTTCGCGAGCGAGTCGCCGCGATCAAGGCTGCGGACGGCGACGCTCCGTCACCAGCTGCACCGACCGACGGTTCCGCCGCCGCCGAGCCCCTCTCGAGCAATGCGCTTGCGTCACTTCAAACGGCCACGCCGCTGCCAGCAGGTGGGCAACGCAGCGGACAGAATGCCATGCCAATGAAGCTCCGTGATTTCGTGCGGCGAAGGGACGGGCATTTCGACGTATCCGCGGTGGACCTCCGGGGCTCACAGGCGGTGGCCGTCGGGGAGGAAGACGACGCTGCCGTGGAGCGAGGTGGCCAGCTGAACGGCGCGCAGCAGGCGACATTTTCCAGTGGCGGGGGTCCGTTGGGAAGCGATGACGTCATGCGCCGGCCGGAGTTTCAACAGCGCCCGAACAGCGGCCAGCGCAACAAGATCAACACCGATTTGTTGATGGACTTTTGAGCACCCCCAGAAGGTCCAGGTCCTTTGGCCATCCCCTTTTCGCGGCGGCCATCCGTCACACGTTCCTCGCGTTCCACCACCCCTCAGTATTGGCGACGATGAGGTCTTTTGTTGTTTCCCGAAGAGAGAGCAGTGAACTTGGGTCTCTCTGTCATCCATCTTCAGCTGTCCACACTCTGGAGTCAGCCGGAATGAGCTCGGATTTGCTTGCCTACTGTCTAAATTCTGACTCCCTGCTGCCCCCAGCAACAGATATCTTTTCATGTCGTTGAAGTATGGCGGAGCCGCCTTTGGCGGTGCTGCAAAGGTTTCGGTCGCGCAGGCCACCCACAAGGAAATGATGATTGCCGCCTCGTCGTCAGCAGCAGCAGCGATGCCCCCCTCCTCTCATCGCCGGGCCAGCGCGGACAGCGCGAAGGTTCCTCCTGCCGTCCCTGCCGCCAACAACAGCGGCGTGGGGCGTCGTCGACGTAGCGGCGAGGAGCATGAACCGTCATCTTCGTCTGCGGCCTCCATCGCCGCGGTGTCGGCAGTTCACGAGGCTTCTCGCGGCACAGCGCCGACGGCTTCCGCCCCGCCACACAGTAATCGCATGCCCAAGGCCCAACCGCCAACGTCGGCGGCTGGTGACCTCGACGGCATCAGCACGGTCTCGAACGCGAGCAGCAGCAGCGTCAGCGGCGAGCCGCTTAACCAGAACGTTGCCGCCATTCCTGCGGGTCATGCCGTACGATACACCCCTCCCGTCTTCTCGAAATCAGTGATCGGCAGTCGGAAATCGCCGCCGGCAACTCGTCGGCCGCGAGTAATTTCGCCGAAATCCGACGCCGCGTCAATACTTCATAGGAAGTTATCAGCGAATCAGACGCGACTCGCACCACCTTCACCCACTCGAAGGGCCAACGCCTCGGCGGCAACGTCTCGCGTGGCTCCTCCTCCGCCTCCTTCATCGCCATCGCCCGAGGAACGTCTGAGCGAAATGCAAGCGCTGTTCCGCCACCTCGGTGCGCGCATCTCCGTCGCCAACTTGCCACAGGCCCTTGCGCTCGCTGGCCTGCCGAACGACATGGACAGCTGCGACATGTGCTGGCACGCGCTCGTTAACGGGCAGGCCGTTCCCTACGTCCGGGAGGGTGACTTCTGCGAGATGCTATGCCGCATGGGTGGCCGGTTTCGTCAGCCTTCTGGGGACGCCGCCGCATCCACCAACAGCTCCGCGCCGCAGCCGCCGTTGCTTCTTGGCGCCGCGACCGGCGGCGAAAGCATTTTGCCACCGTCTCAGCTGAAGTCGTCGCAGTCAGGCGAGAGCGCCACCAAACACGCGGATGCCGGCCGAAACGTCCCGCCTGTTGCGCCAGCCGCCCGCGGCGAACGCATCGTCGCGCTGATCGCATCCCAGCCGCAGCAATCGGCGGTTCCAACGCGAACGACGTTGCCGCAGCCTTTGGCCGTCATAGAGGGAGGGGCACCAGATATCCGCTCGCAGCAGCCATCTGTTGGTCGCGATGATGCCATACCATCCGCGACACCCTCGTCCGCGGTCTCACCGTCGCTGTCACGTCCGAACGCAGGGGCAACTCGTTCGCGCTCCGCGCAACAACCGGGCGATCAACGCTCCGCACGGTCGTCATCCGACGCGTCGCAGTGTCGTGGTCGGCAGACTCCCTCACCTGCAACGATCGCTCCCAAAGCATCGCCCGCGAAACTCGCAGCCATCGTCGACCGCCTGGCCAGTACGAAAACGGGGAAGGTCGATCCTCAAATCCGACAATGGGCTGTCGAATCCGAGATGCGCGGATGTACTTTCCAGCCGGAAATTGGCGCAAGATCACAGCACACGGCGGCGGGGCGAAAAAGTCACGTGAGTCTCTCTAGCCAGACTCGATTAGAGCTTCTGCGACGTTTAGGCCCCGACTCACACGAAGCAACGGAACTCGTCACGGTAGACAGCGTGAAGAACTTGAAGCGGCACGCGTCGGCGGCCAATCTTCTCAATCTACCTCCGCGGCGGGAGCATTTAACGATCGCCCGCGCGCTCAAGGAGCGGCAAGACGTCATGGCGCACGGTGGCTCCTTCGACGCGCTCCAGAAGGGGATGATCTCCCTATTGAGCTCGAAGGAAGCGAAGCCGGTGGCCATTGGTCAGTCGCGCTGGTCGCAATCGCTTCGTGGATCATCACCAGGGGGACAAGGCGCCTCTTCGTCATCGTCGGCAAAGGCACACGACGCTGCGGCGCTTCCGCTAGGCCCCCCATTGACCACAGATGACTTGGAGAATTGCTCGTTCCACCCTGACATCCACTTTGAACGGCCCGTCGTCCCGCTGACACGTACGTCGTATCCACCTGGCTATCACAAGGCCGTGTTCACGATGCGATCGTTGTCGGCCAGCCCGGATCGAAAAGTGCGTGGGGCACTTGCTTTCAAGGAAAGCTTGCGCTCGTCCACGCCGCCAATTCGCAGCGACTCAGTGGCTCCAAGAGCCGGAGAACAAGGAGGAGGAGGAGGAGACGCCAGCCGTCGGGAGAGCTTGGCCAGCGGTAGCCGCAACGGCTGCTTTTTGCCCTCGTCCTCGTTTTGCGACGTGGGATCGTTCACGAAAGCCGCGGACGCGACGAATGGCGATAGGAATGCGACGTCGTCGGCCGATGAGGCGGCGCTTCTAGTGAGGAGGCTCGACGGCATCGCCAGCACTCCGGTCCCGCCGTTCACAACGAGCACGGCGACGGCGCGCGCGGGTAGTCCTTGGGAGGGTTGGCGGCTGCGGAATCGGAAGCACCGTTCTCTTGTGGCGTCTGCTGCTCGCCGCGATAGCTACGCAACCAGTTGGGCCCCTGATGGTGACGACGAATCGGCAGCAGCAAGCGGAAGGAGGAGGAAATCTTCCGCGGACAGTGCGTCGTTCGCAGCCGTCACAATTCCGCTTTCATTCTCATCGCGGGCCGCCATGGACGACGAGGATCGCCTCCGTTACCCTCCGGCACCCCGCGCCACGTGTACGGTCGAGATCGACACTGCACAGACCATGCGCAAGGCATCGATTGGAGGGTTGGCCAAAGCTGCCGCCGCGACGTCGTCTGCCGCCGAGGACGCCGGTCGCCACTGGGCCGTCATCGGCAGTCGTAGTGGCTTTGAAGCATCTTTCGACACGCTCCGCGACAGCCCACGCAAGTTGGCGCATCAAATTATGGACGCTGTGCGGATGGGTAAGGTCGGCGGCAGTCACCCCTCTGCAGTGTCGTCGACGTCCTTCTCGTCGTCCACGAACGCCGCCTCGGGCTCCTCCCTCTTGCATCCCGGACTTCGCAGCGTATTTACCTCGGCGCCCAAGTCTCCGACGTTGCCGGAGCACGTTCAAGCGAAGCGGTTCGTCAAAGATACCGCGCACGAAACGGTGCTTCGTGTCGCTCAAAGCGATGTCTTCCGCGAGGACTCTTTTGAATTTTCCGACCGCCGGCGCAGAGGAAGTGCTGATCGCTGGGTGTCGACCCTGTACAAAAGAGAGGGGGGCAGCACTACCACGGGCAGCACAACAGCGCCGGTCCACCGCCACCTCCTCGCCAAGCCAGCGACCGCTGCGGCCGCAGTGGCATCGACATCGGTGGACTCGGCCGTTTTGTAAGGGCGATGGGTGGTTGTTTTTTTTGTTTTTCGTGCTGCAGGCGACACTGAAAATATGTCCCAGATCTCTGTACCACAGGCTGCTAGCAAGCGCGCACACATGGGATCTCGTTTCTCGCCGCCAAATGGGCTGTGCAATGTTTTTCTCCCTGTCTTCCCCCGTCGTCGTTCCTTCCCTTCTACAAAACCTTCGATTCTATTTTGCTGAAAGGGCCAATTATGATGTCCTTCTCTTTCTCAAACACTCTCTCTATCTCTCTTTCTTCATCGAGTCTTGTCTGTACGTCTTTTGCCGCTCTTCGTCATGAATTGGGGG